>Ga0209369_1000164_pt1 | contig 143194 bp, 113 predicted proteins | sample EBPBio142010_DNA_FD_185865 | JGI IMG/M metagenome (GOLD analysis project Ga0209369, IMG submission 185865) | Wastewater treatment Type I Accumulibacter community from EBPR Bioreactor in Madison, WI, USA - Reactor 1_10/4/2010_ DNA (SPAdes)... | ecosystem: Engineered > Bioreactor > EBPR >...
GTACTGGATCCCCGCGTGCGCGAGGATGACAAGCTACTAAGCCAACGCCCGCCTGTTACGATCGGGACTCTTCATCTCAAGCACTACCTGTCCAAACAGAGTTCACACCTAACGAGAACCGCGTTAAGCTTATTTCGCTGACTCGGGATGCGGAACTTCAATCGTGAATTCTTCCGTAATCGCATCCGTGCTGAAGTTGCGCGACCTGATGCGGAGAATTCTTTTGCCCGGAATGAAGCGCACTCGCTCGAAGAGAGGGCTGTGTCTTTGCAGGATTGGGTCTTCCACGCGTTCTTCGGGGTTGGCAGCGAAATAGCGCACCTCATGGAGCCAGTAAGATTTGGCATTGGCAGCGCGCGGGAAGGACAGGGAGGTATGCACCTGACTGCCCACGATGGTATGGGTCACGCTGATTTTTTGGATATCGACCGTGCCGACCCACATTTCGTCTTCGACTTGTGCGGGTGTCGGAAACCCCAGAGCGGCCAGCGCCGGAATATCTTCTTTTGTCGTGTTATAAATTTCCAGCAACAGTTCTTGCGCGGTTTGCAACGCGGTTGCCGTTGCGGCCGCATCGCCAGTTTCCAGAGAGGTAAGTAACTCCTGTCGCACGGCCTGAAGCTGCGCCGCCAGCGGGGCGTTGCCTGCTGCCAGAGCGCCGAGTACTTGGGAGATGCGCACTAAAACTTCACCCGGGGTGACCGGAATGATGAGCGGTTCGTCGATAAAGATGGGAGTAGACATAGGAAATTCCACGTTAAAAACCTTTGTTGATTATGACAGTTTGGCACTCGCGGCAAAAGTGTAAAACCGTAATAACTGCCCTTGAGTGGGTGTTGGCACACGAGTCGCACAAGAGGAAGAAGTTGTCCGGCCCCAATTTATATTTTTTTACAGAATAACGATAGACGATTATGGCACTTTCCATTGGTATGAGTAGTAACATGGAGCAAACGCTCAATCCTAAAATGATTGCGTTTTATGAACTGCTCCAACAACCCGGCGTTGAGCTAAACCAGGCGATTGAGGTCGAATTGCAGGATAACCCGGCTCTGGAAGTGAGCGCGGAACGCGAATGCCCTGCCTGCGGGGCTACGATGCTCACTGCCGTTTGCCGCGATTGCGGCTATCGCCTCACCAAAGAAGACGATGAAAAAGAACCGGTTAACGAAAAAGAAGTCGATCTGTCGATCGAAGCGACTCCCACGGAAAAAGCCCAGCAATTTGGCGATCCTGAAACCGATGACGTGATGGCGCGCATTGCTGCTCCCGAAACACTCGGCGAGCATCTGCGTTGGGCCTGGCGGCTGCAAAGCACTCCCGATAACTATCAATTGGGCCTGACGCTCATCGGTTGTATCAACGACGATGGCTATATCGACAACGATCTCGAAACCCTGGCTGAAGGGCTGGATGTCGAATTGTCACTCCTGGAAGAAGTGCTGCATGAGGTGCAGCAACTCGACCCGGTGGGGGTGGGCGCGCGTGATCTCCGCGAATGCCTGCGTTTGCAACTCGCAAATTTCGAGTCGCGTGACAACGAAAGTGAGGAAGACAAGGCCATTGCGCGGTTAGCGTTGAAAATCGTCGATAAATATTGGGAGCCGATGGCGCGGCATTCCTATGAGGACATCGCGCGCAAGATGCGCCGTTCGGTTTTGGAAATTCAGAACGTGGCGGATTTTATTCGCATCCGGCTCACTCCCTATCCGGGTGGGCAGTATCGGCCGTCCTGGCAGTCGCAGGGAGGCAGCCAGCAGGGCCGTGTGCGCCCCGACGTGGAGATCAGAAAACTCGAAGTGAGGGCGGAAAACGGCAATCAGATTTACGAAGTCGTGGTGCAGGAATCACGCAGCCTGGGGTTGCGCGTTAATGGTGTTTACCGCCAGCTCTGGGACGCCATGCGTAAAGATCCCACTGGTTATTCCTCGAAAGATCGCGAACATGTGCAGCAGTATCTCACTCGTGCCCGGGAATTTATCGACAACCTGAACCAGCGCCGCAAAACCTTGAAGCTCATCGTAGAAGCGGTAGCCGCCGAGCAGGGTGAGTTTTTGGAACGCGGCTTGCATGAGTTGAAGCCGTTGACGCGACTGAGCGTGGCGCACAAGTTAGGTTTGCATGAGAGCACGGTCGGCCGGGCGGTATCGGGAAAATTCGCTCTGATTCCTTCAGGCGATGTCGTTCCTTGCGAAATCTTTTTCGATGCCAGCTTGAGCGTGAAGGAAGTGATTAAGGATTTGTTGGCTCAGGAAGATTCGCGCCATCCTTATTCCGACGAGCAGATCAGCCGGGAATTGGCAAAGAAAGGTATTGAAATCGCGCGCCGCACAGTGACCAAATACCGCGAAGCGCTCAAGGTGCCACCTGCGGCGCAACGCCGCCGTTACGATTAATGTTGTGAATAGAAAGTAGGTGAATGACGATTTTATCCCAAGAACAAAAAACAGGGCCGCCTGATGGCTATCCGCCATTCGATCCGCATCATCCAGAGTTGGAAATCATGTTGCGCGGTTTACTGCACGAGTTGCGTAATCCGCTCTCTTCCATTGTTACGGCGGCGACGCTCTTACAAGATTCCATGCAGCCGGATACGATGTTGACCGGCGAGGAAAACCAAATGCTGTTGGATGTGGTGAAAAAAGAGTCGCTCCGGCTCAATCACATCCTGACCCGTTTTGCTGAATATGTGAAGTTGCCTCCGCCACAAACATCCGTTCTCGATTTAACGGCCGCCATTCGCGGGGTTGTGAACGAATTGCAGAGGCAGGGGCTTCTGGGAAATGACATCGAGATCGATGACCGTTTGCCGGAGCAAATTTTTGTACGAGCCGATGAAAGCCAAATTCGCCAGGTGCTGCAGCATTTAATGGCCAATGCCGCCGAGGCTATGCCGGGTGGAGGGAGCCTGCTGCTGACAATGCCTTCTGCCGGGCATAAAGGTGAAGCCGTGGTGTGCATCGGCGATAATGGCGCGGGTTTCCTGGGTGAAAGCCGTAGCCGGGCGTTTCAATTGTTTTTTTCTGCGAAAGCCCAGCATTTGGGTTTGGGGCTTCCGCTTGCCAAAAATATCATCGAGCTTAACGGCGGGCGTATCTGGCTGGAAACATCGGAAGAACAAAACTCCTCTTCATCTGAAAAACTCCGGCAGAACGGTGCCCATATCTGTTTCTCTCTTCCCCTGGCTTCTTAAATTATTCGGCATTCCAGTGTGCGCCTCATACTATGGAGGCGTGTTGTATGCGAATGCCGTATTGTAGAATTAATTGATATTCCTTTACGATTTTAAACTATGGCTCACATTCTCCTGGTAGACGACGAAAGCTCGATGCGGTTGACGCTGACCATGTTGCTCAAGCAAGCCAAGCATACGCTGGCTCAGGCGGGAACGGGTGCGGCGGCCCTGGAAAAAATTGAGAACCATCACTTCGATTTGGTGTTGACCGATCTTCATCTCGATGAAGTGAGTGGGTTGGACGTGTTGCGCGCGGCTAAAAATAATAATCCCGAGACCGAAGTGATCGTGCTGACCGGATACGGCAGTGTGGAAAGCGCCGTCGAGGCGATGAAAGCCGGGGCTATCGATTACCTCACCAAGCCGATCGACAGTGAAGAATTGCTGCTGGCCGTCCAGCGTGCCACCGAACGCCAGAAACTCAAATCGGAAGTGGCGCGCCTGCGTACGCAGGTCGAAGCCAAAGGCCGTTTCGATGCCGGAAATATCGTGGCCTCTTCTCCGGCCATGCACGAAATTCTCGATATGGTCGAACGGGTCGCCCCGACCGATGCCGCCGTGCTCATTCAGGGCGAATCGGGCACCGGCAAAGAGCTGATCGCTCGTGCCATCCACCAGAATTCGAATCGCAAAAACGAAGCGTTTATTCCCATCAACTGCGGCGCATTGCCCGAAAATCTGTTGGAAAGCGAACTTTTCGGACACATGAAAGGCGCGTTTACCGGCGCTCACCAGAACAAGAAAGGCCTGTTCGAAGAAGCCGATGGCGGCACCCTGTTTCTCGATGAAATCGGCGAAATGTCGCCCGCGACGCAGGTGAAATTGCTGCGCGTTCTGCAAGACCAGGAAGTGCGCCGTGTCGGTGCCAACACCGGCGTGAAGGTAGACGTGCGCATCGTGGCTGCCACCAACCAGAACCTGCAAAGCAACATCGAAAGCGGCGAGTTCCGCGAAGATTTGTATTATCGCTTACAGGTTATCGTTCTCCATCTGCCGCCCTTGCGCGAGCGCACCGAAGAAGTGTTGCCGTTAGCGTCGCACTATCTGCAAAGCTATGCCCAGAAGTTCCGTAAGCCCATCAGTGGTTTTTCCAAGGATGCGGAAAAAGCGCTGAACGAGTATTCGTGGCCGGGCAATATTCGTGAGTTGATTAACGCGATCGAGCGCGCAGCGATTTTGTGCCGTGGCGACGTCGTGCAGCCTGAGGATTTGGGGCTGCGGGCTGAAATTGTCGCCAAGCCGGTGAAGCGAGCGGCTGCTGAAAAAACTACGACCAAAAGCCGTAAATAAAATTCCACGGAGCGTGGGGTGGGTAGGGTGACAGGAGGGGTATCTCGATAGTCGGCCCCATACCTACGTAGGCACGATTTACTCTACCTCTGCTTCTGCTTGGTATATCCGCGATAACGCCACATACCGCTCTGCCCAACTCTTAATAGCGCTTTGTTCGTCTTCCGTGAGCATCCGCGCGACTTTCGCTGGTGAACCCAGCACCAGGGACCCCGGTGGAATCACGGTGTTGCCTGTCACCAGCGCCCCGGCTCCGACGATGGAACGGGCACCGATGCGCGCACCATCGAGAATGATCGCTCCCATGCCGATGAGCACTTCGTCTTCGACGGTGCAGGCGTGGACGATGGCGTTATGGCCGACAGTGACCCACTGCCCGATGATGGCTTCGTGTAAATCGGCGACGTGAACCACGGCCCCATCTTGCACGTTAGAGTGGGCACCGACCTGAATACTGTTGATATCGCCGCGCAGGGTGGTGTTGAACCAGACGCTGGCTTCTTCTCCCAGGGTGACGTTTCCTACGACGGTGGCACCGGTGGCGATAAAAGCGGTAGGGGCTACGACAGGCTGGCTTTTAATATTTTGAGTGACTTTTGGGGAGTCGGGAAAGGTGCCGGAAGGGATGTTCATGGGGAGTATTTTAACGTGCCGATCGTGAAAATGACCGGCTGAGTCGTGGTGCATATGGAATTTTCATCAAAACTATTAGAAGAAAGTTGCAGAATGTGAATTGCCGTTTACTGGCGGCGTGATAAAATAGTTTCATCTTTTATCGGTTTACTGTCAGTGTGCAGAAACCGTAACCTTATCATGAGTACTCATAACCACAATCACGATACTGAAGTCGTTGAAACCCATCACATCATCGAGCCATACGTTTACTACCGTGTTTTCGGCCTGTTGGTGCTGCTCTTTATCGCCACGGTAGGCGTTGCCTTTTTCGACCTCTCGAAAATATCGGGCTGGGCACCGGCCAACATTGTCGTCGCGCTCATCATTGCAGTGGCCAAAGCAGCGGTCATCGTGCTTTATTTCATGCACGTGAAATACTCCAGCCGCCTGACCCAGGCCTTTGCCGTCTCTGCGGTCGTTTGGCTGTCGCTGCTCTTCATCTTCTCGTTCGGCGACTACTTCACCCGCGATATGATCAAGCAACCGGGTAGCTGGACGGAACTCCGCTAACCAGTCAATAAGAAACTAAAAAAGAGGGCGCATTTTTTGCGTCCTCTTTTTATTTAGATCTTAGGTCTTGGATCTTAGATCTTAGGAGAAGCTTCTTGCACGAGTAGGCACCACCCTAAGTTCTAAAATCTAAATTCCGCCGTTAAAATTTGCGGGGCCGAAGGCTTTGCGTGCTATGAAATAGGGAAGAGTGGGAGGCGTAATCTCTACTATACACCCATGATCTGGGTGCGAATATCGACTCCAACTAAATTGCTCCAGGCCCCCAATACCTCTTCAAACATCGGTCCTATTCTGCCGTGGCCGATGGCCGCGCCGTTAAGGCGTGTGCAAGGTGCAATGCAGTAAGGGGTAGTCGTAAGCCAGGCCTCGTCGGCATTGAGTGCGTCGTAGGGCTGCAGGTCGGTTTCTTCCCAGCCCAAGCCTAATTCCTGACTCAACTCTTGCACTGTTTGCAAACTGATACCACCTAAAATTCGGCTATGGCGCGGTGAAAATACAGTGCGATCTTTCACGATCAAGAAATTGGCTCCCGCGCATTCGGTGATATTGCCGTTGAAGTCGAGCAGTAATGAAAGCGCGTGCGGATCGGTTTTTTGAGCTTGCCGCTCGGCCAGCCACCAGTGCAGGCGGCTGCGGTGCTTGGTTCTGGGATCGATGCACTGTGGCGGAATGTGCCGGGTCGGGGGCGTAACGCAGTGTGCGCCGTCCTGAAACAGCGTGCGCCATTTAGGAAAGGGCAGGGGAAAGGTGTGGATACACAACGTTGGCTGCAAGTGCATACCGCCGGTTCCGGCATACATCAGGTTTTCGCCCGGTGTCACGAACTGCACCACAGCTAAATCTTCGTTGGGACGCAGCAGTTGCGTATTATGGGCGACGACCTGGGTGGTAATATCAAGCAGTTCGTCCGGCGTCAGCGGCAGGGTGATGCCGCCATATTTGAGTGAGGCGAAAAGCCGCGTGATGTGCTCTTCGGCACGAAACAACTGATGCCCGAAGGTGCGTGTCATCTCCGTGAACGTAGCGCCCATCACCACGCCGAGATCGTAAATGGGCAGGGTGGCCTGGTCTGCCGGAATGAATTCGCCTTTAAGATATGCAATTGGTTCGGGCATGGGAAATTGAGGAAGACAAATTTCGGGTAAGTATCGGGCAATCGGCAATGACTGTCACCATCGGACGGAGAAGAACATAATGGCAAACCAGGCCATGCAGATGACGATGGCGACCAGCCAAAAGGCGATGTAGGCACCGAAGAAAAGCGGTAAGCATCCCGATTCTTCCGCAGGAGGTGCCTGTTGCGACGGGTTGGATGGTGAAGCAGCCGGAGTGGCTGCCAGGCGCTGTTGTTCTTGCGCGAATTGAAGTTGCCGGCTGCGGGCTTGAAGGACAGTTAAGAACGTAGTGCGCGTTGTGAGCATTTGCGTCCCGGTATTCAGGCGTTCTAAAAAATCAGTGACATCGTGTGGGCGTTGCCCGGCATTGAGTCGCAGGGCGCGTAGCAGCGTATGCCCGGTCGCCGGGCTAATTCCGGCAACCAGCCTTGAGGGCGGTTCCAGCGGCACGCCAAAAGCGCGGTCGGTGGCGGTGGGTGGAGCGGTGCCGGTCAGCAAGTGGTAGAGCGTGGCTGCCAGTGAGTAGACGTCGGAAGCGGCATTTTGAGTCGCACCCTGGGTATATTGTTCGGGCGGGGCATAACCGGGCGTGCCGAAGCGTATGAGTGAGTCGAGGCGGCGGGTTCCATAGGCATCGACTTCCAGCCGTGTGCTCAGGCCAAAGTCGAGGAGCACCAAACGGCCGTCATCGCAGGCGAAAATGTTATCCGGCTTGAGATCGCGGTGCAGTAGCCCGGCATCATGTACCGCCTGGAGAGCCACGCCGATTTTATTGGCTAAGGCCAAGACTTGGATTTCATTGAACCGCCCCTTGGTTTCCAGCAATTCGCGCAGTGTTGCACCGTGTAACAGCTCCATCACCATATAAGCGGTGTTGGCAGCCTGGAAAAAACTGTGGACACCCACCACGCCGGGATGATGGAACTGCGCCAGAACGCGTGCTTCTTCCAGAAACTGCGCGCGAGCCGTGTTAAATTCTTCCGGCGTCGAGAGTGGCGGTGTGACCACCTCTCCCGTAGGAGTGCGGCGAGAACCAAACGGAAAAAATTCCTTGACGGCAACTTCGCGTTGCAATGTCTCGTCGCGGGCCACATAGGTGATGGCGAAATGGGAGACGGCAAGGATGCGTGTGATGGCTAACGCGCCGTTTTGCAGCGTGCTTCCAGGAGCAAGGGCATCGAGATTCTCCTGCATAAGAGACGGTGAGGCTTGCATGACGATAAAAGGTCGATGCTCGCAGAATGCGGCGGACGCCTGGTAAGTGTATAACTGAATGTGCGGTCTGTCGGCGCGGGCATGTGTTGCTTTTGCCGGTTCAGGCTTGTGAACCTTTTTCAAAACCAATGCATCCTAAAACTCGCGCGCGCCATACCGCGCTTCAAATTCTGATTGAGCTGGAAACCAAAGACGTGCTGCTGCCGCAGTCGCTGGCGGCTCGCCTGCCTGCCTGCCTCCCCGAAACCCGGCCGTTGGTGCGTGAACTGGCCTCCGGCGTATTGCGTCATCGCGCCTTGCTCGATTGGACGCTGGCACCCTTGTTGAAAAAACCGTTAGCCAAACTCGATGCACCGGTGCGGGCCGCTTTGCGCCTGGCGGCCTATGAGCGCACCCACTTGAAAACCTTTCCCGCCGTGGTGGGGAATGAATACGCATCACTCATGAAAACCATGCGCCTGGCTTCAGCCACCGGCTTTGTCAATGCCATTGCGCGCCGTTTGCCGGAAGAACCTCTCCCGGTGCAGGGTGATAAGCCCGCCTGGCAGTTGGCAACTCTCCATTCACATCCCGAGTGGCTGGTAGCGCGCTGGCTGGAGCACCTGGGGCAGGAAGAATGCGAAAAGCTGTTGCAGTTTAATAACGGTATCGCCCCGCTTTCACTGCGGGTCAATAGTTTGCGTTCGTCGCGAGAGGCCGTTCTGGCATCGCTCCTCGCACGAGGTTTGCAAGCGCGCGAGGGCCTGTTGTCGCCGGATGCCGTCATCGTGGAAAACGCCGGTGACCCCACTTCCGGGCCGGAGTGGGAGGCTGGTGAAATTATCGCGCAAGATGAAGCGGCGCAACTGGTGGCACGGTTGGCAGCGCCCCAGGCCGGGCAAACTGTCATCGATGCAGCAGCAGCGCCCGGCGGCAAAACAACCCATTTGGCCCAGTTGATGAACAACGACGGAAAAATTATCGCTTGTGATGTCGGCGCGGGACGCTTAAAGTTAGTGTGTGATAATGCAAAGCGGTTGGGCGTTTCCATCATCGAGACCAGAGCCGGAGATTTTCGCGAGTTGGCCGCAACGTTGCCGATAGCCGACATGGTATTGCTGGATGCCCCTTGCCTTGGCACCGGCACATTGCGACGCAGGCCGGATGCGAAGTGGAGCAAAACCCCGGCGCAGTTGGAAGAACTGGTGGTTTTGCAGCGCGAGCTTCTCGAATCTGCCACGGCGCTTGTGAAACCGGGCGGTGTTCTGGTTTACTCGACTTGTTCGTTGGAACCGGAAGAAAACGAAGGCCAGGTCGCCTGGTGGCTGGGGCTGGATTCCAACCGGCAAGCGACCTGGAAAAGTACGTTGCCACACCGAGACGGCTGCGACGGCATGTTTGCAGCACGCCTGATAGTAAACTAATTTTATGTCCGAAGTCCGCATTCTCGAGCAGGTCGAAACAGATGAAGATCTACATCACGCTCCGCCCTCCAAATGGCTGACGTGCCTCATCGAAATCGTCATCCTCTGGCTGGCGCTGACGTTGATGTTCGTGGTGCGCCAGGCGTGGCTGGAACCCGCAGCGGTGACATCGTCTTCGATGGAGAGCACCTTGCGTCCGGGTGAACGATTCCTCATCGATCACCGCCAGAGTTTGAGCGGCCAGTGGCAGCGCGGCGATATAGTGCTGGTCGAGACCCAAAACGGCGGCTGGGGAGAGGATGTCGTCGTCAAGCGCATCGTGGGCCTACCCGGCGAACGCGTTGAAATTTTTCGTGGACGCGTATTCATCAACGGTAAAGCCTTGAATGAGAATTACCTGAAAGAAACACCGGCTTCCAACGACAGCATCCCCCTGATTTTAGGCAATGGTCAATATTACCTGCTGGGCGATAACCGCAATAATTCCGGCGATTCGCGTGAGTTTGGCCCGGTGAGCAACGATGAAATTAAAGGCCGTGCCGTGCGGCGCTTGTGGTCGTTCCAGCCGTTTATAACCCCTGATTACGGGAAGTAAGTGTTCATTCTTTCCAAATTGAAATGAAGTGTGCCCAATGTAATTACGTGTTGGATATTTTCGACACGCAGTGTCCGCAATGTTCCCGGGGAGGAAAGTCGGCTTCTGTTATCCCTTCGCGGCATGCCGTAGTAGGGACGACTCAATCGTTATTGGAGACTGCGCGCGTTACCAGGCAAAACGCAGAGGAAAAGAAGCGCAGCATCAGTCGTGCCGCTACGCGATATACGTTCATCGGTATCGCCCTGGCGCTTGTGGCAGCCATACCTCTGGGCCTGGCGTTGACCTTCTTCCGCTACATTGATTTGCTTCTTGTGGGTCAAGCAAAATTAGGCCAAATTTTCAGTCCTCTGGCGGCACTGCTTACTTACGCTGCGGGAGGTGTGCCCTTTTTGGGTCTTGGAATTGGGGCGGCGCTTTTTATTGGCCATCACTGGCAGTCATTGGCTCTGGCTCATCCTGAAACGAAGGGTTCGTACTCTCATCAGGCCAAATCAATTGCGGCAGGGATAGCCTTGCTGATTGGCTTGATTTTCCTGGTCTGGCAATATTTTGATTCCCACTCGAATTTCGCTCCGACCTATGGAAGTGGATTGCTCAGACTCTTCAATGGTGCGAATTCCATCCTGGTCACGGTTGTTTTCGTCTTCGTCCTTATTATCCTGGGGGCTTTAGTTGGTTGTAGCTGGGGACAAATGGTCGGGACGCAAAATCATGAGAGGAGGCTTCTGGGCGAAACGGAACCAGCCGGGCAGCCAGTCTCGCAAAAAACGGTTGTGGGATCTGCTAATAAGCTGCTCAACAGCGATTGGGGAACACGAATCGTCGTCGTCGTTTCTTTTCTGGTGCCGTGGATAGGCGTTATTTTTTATCTGGTCTATAACAATAAAGACCAGGAAAAAACGCGAGCTGCTTCGCGAGGAATTGTCGGTGGGATTTCTTTCGTCCTGCCGTGTGTCGGTATCCTATTCTATATGGCTTATGCCAATAGTGATGAGGAGAAAGCGCAATCTGCTGCGTGGGGGTTGGGACTTTCGTTTGTTTTCTTCGTTATTTACGTTTTCCTGCGGTTACTGGGGCAGTCGTAAAAACGGTGCGTTAGGCCCCGGTTGTTTCCGATGCCACTGCCCCTGAAGCAGTTGCTGGAGGTGGGGTCTCTTTCGGTTCCCGAAAAGTCCAGTATTTAGCCGCAGAGAAATTCCAGATTGCCACGAAAGGCAAAGCCATGAGTGAGGCATAGATAACGATGTGAGCCTCGGGGTTCTGGCCGTGGACGACCTGCCGTGTGAGCAGCATCAGGAACATCTTGGTGATGGTGAGGTTGAGCAGCAACCCAATGGTGTTAGTAATGGCAAATTTGACATATTGCTTTTTCGCATTGCCATAGTTGCGGGCGCGAAAGGTAATATGCCTATTCCAGAAAAATCCATTGGTAAGGCCAAAGCCGAAGGCAATCGTAGCAGCCATCCACCACGGAAGGTCACGGAAATTATTAAGCAGAACCCATTTTGTGGCGTTATCTACGACGGCACTGCTGGCTCCGACGAGACAAAATTTAACTAACTGACGAACGCCGCGACGCTGCCACAGCGAGAGAATACCGGCCATGAATGTCCTTAAAAGTCCGAACTGAACAACGCCTTCTATTTTATCGCAACGACGAAAAGTGCGAGACTCTTGCCGGGAATCGTTGCAAAATATATAAAGCAGCTATTCGTTTGGCTACTCATACCGATTTTTAAAATAGCCACAGATTCTTTTAGAGCTTAGATCTTGGGACTTAGATCTTAGGAGAGGCATAGCAGAGCGTGGAGCCTCAGTCCTAAGTTCTAAAATCTGCCGTTCCCATCTGTGTTTATCTGTGGTTAATTCAATAAAAAATTGCGGAAATTTGCGACGAAGTTTGCGCAGCCGAAGGCTTTGCGTGCTATGGAACGGCGACGAATTAGGATTTTAATTTGTAGGATTGGTATCGTTATTTAACCGATCATGAAACAAAATAAATACGACGACCCCGGTTTTTTCTTGAAATACAGTGGCATGCCGCGTTCACAGAACGGACTCGCTGCAGCCGGTGAGTGGCCCACACTACGGGCGATGCTGCCCGACTTGCAGGGCAAACGTGTCCTTGACCTGGGTTGTGGTTATGGTTGGCACTGCCGCTATGCCCGCGAGCAGCAGGCCCGCTCGGTGGTGGGCGTTGATATCTCGGAAAAGATGCTGGAACGCGCCCAGGCCGATACCGATGACGGGGCCATTACTTATCAACGCTGCGCCATTGAAGATATCGATTTTGCAGACGGCGCGTTCGATGTGGTCTTCAGTTCGCTGGCGCTGCATTATATTCAGGATTACACCGAGGTCTGCCGTAAGGTGTGGCGCTCTCTGGCTAACGGCGGCTCGTTTGTATTTTCCGTGGAACATCCCATTTTCAGCGCACGTGAAGCGCAGGATTGGTACTACGACGAGACTGGCAGGCCCTTGCATTGGCCGGTCGATCATTATCAAGTCGAAGGCATCCGCCACACTTCGTGGCTGGCCGACGACGTGGTGAAATATCACCGTAATGTGGCGACTTATGTCAATACGCTGCTTGATACCGGATTTCGTCTGACTCGTATGGCCGAGCCAACGCCCACAGCCGAAGCGATGCGGGAAATGCCCTATCTCGAAGATGAACTGCGGCGGCCTATATTCCTCTTGCTGGCAGCGGTTAAAGAAGTGGATTGAAGCCTAATAAACGTCGAACATCCAACATTGAACGTTCAACGTTGAAAGTTCGATGTTCAATGTTCTTCCTTATCCTCCTATTTCCCCAACCGGCTATTGCGAAAAACGCCGGGCGCTACGCCCACGAACTGCGAGAACTGGCGGGAGAAGAAATAAACGTTTTCATAGCCCAGGCGTGCGGCGATGGCCTTAATAGGCAGATCGGTTTCCAGTAAAAGAGTGCGGGCTGCATCCACGCGTGAACGAATGGCGTAGGTGTGGGGTGTGGTGTTCATGGCGCGCTTGAAACGGCGGCGTAGGGTGGTGGCACTCAAGCCTACATCGTGGGCGATTTGCTCGTAGTCGGGTGGGGGATTCTCGCCAGCGGGGTTTGCGGTCAGGGCATCCAACACGGTGGGTAGCCACGGCTCGTGCAGGGGGGCATTTGCGCGTTGCTGCGCGGCGCGTGCCTCGGCCAACTCCAGCAGTAGGCTTTCCAGCATGTTGATGCCGCGCCGCCGCCCCCAGGTATCGTCGCGCCGTGCCAATGCCATCAGTTCGCGAAAGAAATCGTCCCATTCCTTGTCATTGCGCGAGGGCGGTGCCGCCTGCGGGGTTTCAAGCCACAGGCCTTCACTGCGCCAATGCTCAATGAGTGAACCCCGAAAACCGACATGGCGGTGGGGCCAGTAGCGGTAGCCGGGCGCGGCGCGAAAGCGAATGCGCACGCCGGGGTGTGCCGGCCAGAAATAAGGCCCTCCCACTAAAGCAAAGAACTGCTCGTCGTAACCGGCTTCAAGTCCGCCGATAGGGCTGAATTGAATGGTAGCGTAACCATCGAGGTATTTATCGAGCCGCGTGTTATTGCGTTGGGTGTATGAAGTCGCCAGGAAGATGAGATCGGGATTCATAGCTCTCGCTTATGACTTTTTAGATTAAGTTTCTTCTTTCCCCGGCGAAGGAATTCGCGGCCGGAGAGCCTTCGGCTGAGTATCCACCGTGGATACCGTGTCCGCGTAGGCGGACACTCGGCGCGTAGCGCCCTCCGGCCGCGATTTTAATCGCTGGACTTATGACCGAAAAGTATAAAAATATGGCCGCAGAATGAATTTTCTCTTAAGTGAAGCGCATTTACAATGAAAGGTGTCTGCACGTTTTCTATAAAAACGAAATTGAGGGAGAAAAACATGGCTAACATTCACAAGCTGTTTGTCGAAGAGTCGCATTTGAGCGAAGAGCAATGGGAACAGTATTTTCGCGACGGTTATATTCGGCTGGGAAAGGTTCTCGAAGCCGATGAGTTGCAACAGTTGCAATCGCGCATCGACGCCATCATGCTGGGAACGGCCGATGTCGATTACGACCGCATGCTGATGCAGCTTGACAGCACAACCGGAGAATACGGCGATGCCGGGGAAATGAGCCGGGGCCATAAAGGAGCCACGCTCGATTATCGCAAAATCCAGGAACTTGAATTCGATCCGCTGTTCCTGGCCTTCATGCAGAAGCCCATCTTCCGCGAAGTGTGTGCCCGGGTGTATGGTGGCCATACCTCCATTTCCAGCTTCCGCGCCATGTTCATGAACAAGCCTGCCAATAAGGGCACCTTTTTGCCGTGGCACCAGGACAGGTGGAGCCACCTCGACCGTGACCCGCTCATCACGGTATGGGCGGCGCTGGACCCCGCCACCAAAGAAAACGGCTGCGTGCAGATCATCCGTGGCAGCCATGCCTGGGGCGTTATCAATCCCGGCCACGGTTCCGGCTTTTTGAGTCCGGAACAGGCCGCCGAATATGCCCCGCCTGAAGATGTGATTTATTGCGAATTGGAGCCGGGCGAAGTGATTCTGCTACACAACTGGCTATTGCACTCCTCCGATAAAAACCACAGCACCGTCTCCCGTCGCGCTTTTAGCGTGTGTTACATGGATTCGCGCACCAAACGCCTCGATAACGGCGAGGAAGTCGGTTCGCGCATCTTCGGCGAAGGCGCTTTGAGTCCTGAAGCCGTAACTGCTTAATAGCACGCAAAGCCTATGGCTGCGCAAACTTCGTCGCAAAAACGACGCAACTAGAGAAGAGAGAATGCCTCCCGCCTTAATGATAGGCGAGAGGCATTTTCTTTATTGGCCGTTAATTGCGAAAACTCGCGACGAAGTTTGCGTAGCCATAGGCTTTGCGTGCTATCCCTCCAGCCCAAAAAAAATGTTTAAACCTTGCATCTAAGGGGTATAATAGGCTTATGCAAACGTTTGCATAAGCCTATTTGCAGTATTTCAGGTTGCATTATCGTCAGGAAATCTGAGAGTTCTTCAGGAGAAATCGCCATGAAGTCTGTTTCGCCAAACGTGTCGAAACCAGCCGCCTTTACGCTGATTGAGTTGCTTGTCGTAATTGCCATCATCGGGATACTCGCCGCCATTCTGTTTCCGGTTTTTGCGCGCGCCCGCGAGAACGCCCGGCGCACTTCGTGTCTCTCCAACATGAAACAGATTGGCCTGGGAACGATGATGTATGCCCAAGATCACGACGAGTGGCTGCCCATCGGTGCGCGCCGCCGCGTCCAATGGGGTGCACGAGGCACCTGGCGCTCTTTTCTCCAGCCTTATGTGAAGAATACGCAGGTATTTCGCTGTCCTTCCGATGATACCGGGCTGGTCGATGCCGGTGACTTCCTGCCGGTAAGCTACGGCATCAACTACACCATTGCCGGTTGGTGTAGTGCAGCGCCTCTGGCCGGTATTCAGGAGACTGCCGAAACTGTGTTGGCCGCGGAAATGGCTTCCAACAACGCCAATCAATATACAGTCTATCCCACCAACATTAGCTGGGCACCGGCCGGTTCCACCGTCTTTCCCCGTCACTTTGAGGGCGGTAATTACGTCTTTGCCGATGGCCATGCGAAGTGGCTCAAGAAAGGTGCCGACCTTAACCCTAAAAGCCTTTGGCCGCCGGTAGGAGTGACTAACTTCACTTCCGCCCCGGCCACGAATGGGTGGTGTACGTGAGAACGGCTAATGATGAATTATGAATGATGAACGCTGAATATTGGCAACCGGAGCAATTAAGTCAGAAGTCAGAATGATGAATGCAGAATTAAGGTAACCGGGCGTCGATGGCGGACGCATGCCCCGCAATTCGTCATCCTCGCGAAGGCGGGGATCCAGTACACAGCTTTTTATTTAGCCTGTATCAAATCGCTGTTTCCAGGCATCAACTAAGATCTAAATTCTAAAACCTAAGCTCTCATATTATGAAAAAACGCTTTTTACTCACCAATGTCGCACTCGCTCTTATTGCCCTCACCGGCACTTTACCCGCAACAATGCCTACTGCCACTGCGCAGGAAAACCACATCTTCCGCGTCTCTGGCACTGACCGTGAAGCGATTCAGAAAACTATTGATGAAGCCAGCGCCAAGAAGGGCGTGGCCTACTTACCGGCCGGGGAGTATCAAATTGATGGCGACCTCTGGCTGACCGACCATTCCATCGTGCGCGGCGATGGCGATGCCACCGTGCTGCGCTTTAGCAAAGGGCAAATCCGCTCGCTCAAGAACGGGAGCAAAAGTTTCTACTACACCAACAACTATTTCAACGAAGTAGTGCCCAACCCGGTCAATACCGGCATCACCAAAGCCGCAGCCAAGGGCGAGAATAAAATCGAAGTTGCCGATGCCGCGCGTTTCCAGAAAGGCGACTGGGTTTATACCGATGATAACCGCAAGGATACCTGGGAGATTCTTGAAGACCCCAAGCGTGCTCATCTCTGGAACGACCCCAAAGCGCCGCTCGCCCGCCAGCAGATTTTCCAGATCGTGGGCATCGAAGGCAACTCTATCGAGTTCAACAATCCGCTGCACTTTGGTGTGGAGCCGGGGAACACCCTGCGCAAGCATGTGGGCGCGCGCGACTTTGAAGTGTCGTCGCTCAAAATTATCCACCCCACGGAACTCCGCCCGTTGCATTTCGAGCAGCCGATGAATGCTCGCTTCACCAATCTCACCATCGAAGCCAAGGGCGGTATCACGCTCTCGCACAAGGCTTATAACAACCTCATTGAGAACTGCCGTTTCATTACTAAAGGTTGGCGCGGGGTGACGGTGGAATATTTCTGCGGACGCAACCGCATTATCGGTAATAGTGTGGACTATATCGGTGGTGGCGATGCGGCCATCCTTATCATGATTTCCAGTTGGGAGAACAACGTGTCTTACAACTCCGTGGAATACGTGGCCCAAAAGAACGGCCAGCCGCGCGATGAAGGCGGTATCTACATTCACGCCACCACATACAACAACACCGTTCACAATAATAACGTCAATGGCACCATCGAGGCCTACGGCAACTTCTTCGGGGCCGATAACAACGTCTTCTTCGATAACATCGGCACCAACGTGCGCATGGGCATCGTTTCCTACTACGCACGCAACAACGTCTATCTTGATAATGTCCTGACTATCGTGCCCAAACCGCCGGTCGATACCGAAGGGGCGTTGATTTACGGCTCCTTTGGTAACCTGTTCCGTGGCAACCATATTAGCGGCCAGTTCGTCAATGGTTTGCGTATCCAGGGTTCGCATAGCATCGATGTCATTGACAATGTGCTTGCCGGATCCGGTGAGTCGTTATTCGGCTTTCGCTACTACGACAAAGACATCAAAACCGGTGATACTTTCAACGGTGTAAATCCCCGCAGCGGCTTGCGGCGCGGCAATGTGGTGAGCGGCGTGAAGACGCAGGAAGGTTCGCAGTAAGGAGGGGGAGACGACCGGCAAGTTTGAATGATGATTTATGAATGATGAATGACGGTTACCGCTGTTCAGCGTTCATCATTCATAATTCAGCGTTAGCCGTTCCTCTCTTCCGGCAAAGATTATGGCGACTCTCATGGATATTTCGCGCCGGGTTTCCCTGAACCCGGCGTCCGTCTCGAAAATCCTCTCGGGACAACCTGGCTATAACGAGGAAACGCGGCAACGCGTGTTGGCTGCGGCTCGCGAGCTGAATTATCGCCCCAACCTCACAGCGCGCGGCCTCAAGGGCAATAAATCGTTTCTCATCGGCGTGATGGACGACAAGGTGAATACCGAATTGCTCCCCGGCCTGCTGGGCGGTGTGCAGACCGCTGCTTCGGCGCAGCGCTATGCCCCCATTGTCTTTGTTCATGAAGATGGTGCCATGCAAGATGAAAACTTGGGCGTGTGTCTCGACCGCCAGGTTGATGGCCTGCTCACCACGGTGCATGTCGAATCCGATGAGAGCGTCCACGTAGGTGCGCTTGAACCGTTGCTGGCGCGTAATTTTCCGATCATAGAACTTCACGGTTTCTGCTTGCCGGGCGTGCCTAATGTGCGGTTCGACTACCGGGCGGCGGGTGCGCTGACGGTGCGCCACCTCATCGAGCTGGGGCATAAACACATCACCGTATTCCCGCATGAACAACGCGGTTTGAACAAACCTTCCCACCTGTTCTGGTATCGCCAGGATTTCATGGACGGCTGCATCGAAGAAACCCAGGCCCACGGCGTGGAACTTGTCGCCGCCAGGCCCATCCACATCGACGAACGCTCCGATCTGGCCTGGAAAAACGCGGCGCAGCAAGTCGTCGATCAAATTCTCAACACACCGCACCCTCCCACGGCGATTGTCTGCATGGGCACGGTCGAGGCGGTTTCAGTGCTGCACGTGCTCGAAGATGCTCGCATCTCCGTGCCCGAGCAAGTCTCGCTGATTACCCATTGCCCTTATGGCATCGAGTCGTTCCTGGCCCATCCCGTTACCGAAGTGCGCCATTCCTCCCGCGAAGTGGGGATGGTTGCAGTTAATAACCTGTTCGCCCTGATGGAAGGGCAAAGCGTGGCTGATGTACTGGTTGCACCGGAACTGATTGAAGGCCGGACGACGGCACCACCGAAAGGTTAAGTCAGAAGTCGGAATGCAGAAGGCAGAAAAAAGCGCCGGGAGTAGGGCAACCGCAGCGTGGCTCCTCGCGTTGGAGGGTGAAATTTGCCCTGTTTTGTGATATACTTAGGGTATTCCCCAACCCTAAAAAATCCCCTGTGAAAAACCGTTTACGAACGGGTAGAGACGCGATTTATCGCGTCTGGACGTATTCGTTTGGTAAGCATTGGGTTTGGTAAGAGGCTTAGACGCGATAAATCGCGTCTCTACGGTTGGGTAAGATTCTTGAACGCTTCTAACTGTTGCATTTTATGCCGTGCAACTTTTAAAACCCCGTTTTTGATCTCAACTGTTACAGAGTTACAAAGTTACACGGTTTTTCCGTTTAATAATGCTCAGGTGGGAAAACTTGTAACTTTGTAACAGTTAGCGGGGAAAAGCCGCCGGTAACTGTCACAAATAAAGACCCTGTTACTTTTAAAACCCCGTTTTTGAACTCAACTGTAACAAAGTAACAGAGTAACACCGTTTTTCCGCTTAATAACGCATGGGTGGGAAAACTTGTGACTTTGTTACAGTTAGCGTGAAAAACTGCTTTCAATAGTGACAGAGTGACACTTTTGCCGACGCGAGGGCATAACCGTTCTGTCTCTCTTCTAACAAAACCCCGACACGACGCGGTGACAAGTCACCGCACTCCAAAATTTCGCCCGCCTCTCTTTTGAGGTGGGTTTTTTTGTGCCTGACAGCAGGGACAGCAGGGCCAGGTGTGACAGTGACACACATTTTTTTCGGCGTTATTTGTTCTCTATAACTAACAACATTATTTCTTCATTGATAGTACTATTTTTGAGAGATTAGCCCACCGCAGGTGATTGCATGAAACTGTTGGCGTAATCTGCCCTAAAAGAGGGAGGCCCTGGCAATATGAGCATCGATAGCCTCACTCCTCTCCGCCTATACAATCGCGCAAACTTGCGACGAAGTTTGCGCAGCCGAAGGCTTTGCGTGCTATGAAAACAGTACCCTGTGCATAACTTCCCCCAACATAGGGATAAAGTTGTAGTAAAATCCCAACATCGTTCTTTTTTTAAGAAAATTTTAAAAAATGAGCCGATTTCATTATGGCATCCTGTGGCAGGGGGCTGTATAATCTTTCCGTCGCGTAACCCCAAATGTTGTGCTTGAGCATGGACTTTGGCACAATATGTAGGGTTCGGCCAGGGTTTTGCCCTTTCGTTAAGAAAGCCAGAAACACTGAACCGGCCGGCGGCGTTTCAGTATTTATCGTTTCATCACAGTTAGCTGATCCTTGTGTTCGCAGCCCTTTCGACAAAGTAATCATCATCGCAGCTTCATCGCATTTATGCCGTATTTTTGGAGTAGCCGCAGGCAGCGCCCGGCAGGAAAATCGCGCGGTTCATCCCGCCCCAGCTTTTTTCCGGCCTTTGCTCCTTGTGCCCGGCACGCGACTTTTTTTGTTTAAGCCACACCGTTTGAAAATTCATGAATTGAGGAAAGTCATTCCTTCATTTTTGACCTCAGGAGAGATTCCAAAATGTTTGACACCCAGCAGAAAACGCTCATTAAAGACCCCAAGCCCGAAGCCGCAGCCGGAGATTCCACTACCGGCGCTCTGACCCTCGACGCCCTGGCGACGCTGGGTGGCAAGACCCGTTTCATCTCTCAGACCCAGGTGATCGCGGCTGATACCCAGGCGCGCTCCTACACCCCTAAGCCCACCGCACGCAAAGCCAAAAAAGAGCTGGCGCTCACCTTCAAGCGCCGCTTCACGGTGGCCGGACAAGATCCGTTTTCCACCGTCGAGTGGGAAAAGCGCACCGCCGCCATCACCGGTGAAGATGGCAAAATCGTCTTCGAGCAGAAAGACTGCGAAGTGCCCGCTTCGTGGAGCATGCTGGCCACCAACGTGGTGGTCTCCAAATATTTCCGTGGCCCGCTGGGCACTCCGCAACGCGAAACCTCGGTGCGCCAGGTGATTGGCCGCGTCGCCGATACCATGCACAAATGGGGCGTAGATGGCGGCTATTTCGCCACCGATGAAGATGCCCAGGCCTTCCGCGACGAATTGGCCTACCTCCTCTTGCATCAATACGGCGCTTTCAACTCGCCGGTGTGGTTCAACATCGGCGTGCCTGGTGCCAAGCAGCAGGCCAGCGCTTGCTTCATCAACTCGGTTCACGACAACATGGAATCGATCATGGAGCTTGCCTCCACCGAAGCCCGCCTCTTCAAGGGCGGCAGCGGTGCAGGCACCAACCTCTGGCGCATTCGCTCCTCGCGCGAGCAGCTTTCGGGCGGCGGCATCGCCAGCGGCCCGGTTTCCTTTATGCGCGGTTGGGACGCTTTCGCCGGTGCCATCAAGAGCGGCGGCACCACCCGCCGCGCGGCCAAAATGGTGATTCTCGACGCCCAGCATCCCGATATCGAGGAGTTCATCCTCTGCAAAGCCGAGGAAGAAAAGAAAGCCTGGGCGCTCATCGATGCCGGTTACAACGGCGGCTTCAACGTTCCCGGCGGTGCCTACGATTCGGTGGCTTTCCAGAACGCCAACCACAGCGTGCGCGTCACCGATGAATTCATGCGCGCCGCCGAAAACAACGCCGATTGGCAGACCCGCGCCGTGATGGATGGCAGCGTCGTTGAAACCAAATCGGCTCGCGAACTGCTGCACAAAATCTCCGAGACCACCCACATTTGTGGCGACCCCGGTTTGCAGTACGACACCACCATCAACGATTGGCACACCAGCGCCAACACCGATCGCATCTACGCCAGCAACCCCTGCTCGGAATTCGTCTTCCTGGACGACACCGCCTGCAACCTGGCCAGCCTCAACCTGATGAAGTTCCGCCACGAGAACGGCGAGTTCAACGCCGATGAGTTCGTGCACGCTTGCGAAACCTTCATCACGGCGATGGAAATCATCGTTTCTTACGCCAGCTATCCCACCGAGCCGATTGCGCGCAACTCGGAAGATTACCGCCCGCTCGGCCTGGGTTACGCCAACCTCGGCGCATTGTTGATGGCCCAGGGAACCGCTTATGACAGCGACGAAGGCCGCGCCCTGGCCGGTGCCATCACTGCCATCATGACCGGCAGCGCCTATCGCCAGAGCGCGAAAATCGCCGCCAATATCGGAGCTTTCAACGGCTACGAAGTGAACCGCGAGCCGATGCTGCGTGTCATTTCCAAGCACCGCGATGCCGTTGCCCGCATCCCGCAAAGCACCGTGCCCGAGCCGGTGCTGGCCAGCGCCCAGAAGGTGTGGGACGAAGCCCTCTTGCTTGGCCAGAAGCACGGCTACCGCAACGCCCAGGCCACGGTGCTTGCGCCCACCGGCACCATTGCCTTCATGATGGATTGCGATACCACCGGCGTCGAGCCGGATATCGCGCTGGTGAAATACAAGAAGCTGGTCGGCGGCGGTTTGCTCAAGATTGTGAACCAGACCGTGCCCGAAGCCCTGCGCCGCCTGGGTTATGACAAAGCCACCACCAACGAGATCGTGGAATATATCGACGCCAACGACACCATCGAAGGCGCGCCCGGCCTCAAGGACGAGCACCTTGCCGTCTTCGACTGCGCTTTCAAGGCGATGAACGGCACCCGCTCGATTCATCACATGGGCCACATCAAGATGATGGCCGCCGCGCAGCCGTTCATCTCCGGTGCCATTTCCAAAACCGTGAACATGCCGCAGGAATCGACGGTGGAAGAGATCATGGACGCCTACATCCAGTCATGGAAACTGGGCATCAAGGCTGTAGCCATCTACCGCGACGGCAGCAAGCGCACCCAGCCGCTCTCCACCTCCACCGACGCCATGAAGGCTGATGCCGCCAAGGCCGGAGCCGAAGCGCCCCGCGCTATGCGCCGTAAACTGCCCGATGAGCGCAGCGCCATCACCCACAAGTTCTCCATCGCCGGTCAGGAAGGCTACTTCACCGTGGGCCTCTATGAAGATGGTTCGCCGGGCGAAATCTTCATCAAGATGAGCAAGGAAGGCTCCACGATTTCCGGCCTGATGGATTCGTTCGCCGTGGCCGTCTCGATGTGCTTGCAATACGGCGTGCCGCTGCGCGTTCTGGTCAATAAGTTCTCGCACAGTCGCTTCGAGCCCTCGGGTTACACCACCAACAAGGACATCCCGATCGCTAAGAGTCTGATGGACTACATCTTCCGTTGGTTCGACCTCAAGTTTCACCCCAATGGCGACAACGGCCACCTGGTGAAAACAGTGCCAGCCGTAGCCGCTCCGGCCCAAAGCACCTTGCCCGCCCTGGGCGAGGCCGATGACCACAGCCTGAGCGACAACGCCCACGCCACCGACGCCCCGCCGTGTACCGAATGCGGCACGATTATGGTGCGGGCAGGGAAGTGCTATTCCTGCCCGAGCTGTGGAACGACGAGTGGGTGTGGTTGAGGACGTAATATAGATGAAGAGAAAGGGCCGCGATGAGAGATCATCGCGGCCCTTTTGGTTTTGGTGGGAGGAACGTTGAACATCCAACATCGAACGTTCAACGTCGAATATTTGGCAACCGTCTATAAAAGGGTGGCTTCCTGGCAGTGTGGCGAAGTCAAACACTGTTACAATCATTCCATGAGTAGAAAACAGGAAATTTATCGGGAAATGTTGATGTTTGCACTGGTTCTGACACGCAACACATTGTCTGATTTTCACAATCCCCGTGAGGAAAGGTTCTTATCCCTCGAAGATCAGCAAGTTCTGCGCAGTTCGTATGAAATCGCTGAATTAGTGCATAATCTGCATGCCAGCATATTGGATGCGGAGTTCGTTGAGCACGATATTTGGTTCTTGAATACTCAAGCGCGTTCTTTTATCAAAGAAAACAGCGATCAAACCTGTGATTTCTACTCGACTTTTGCTTATTATATTCAGGAGCTATTTAAACTCGTGCCAGCCGGGTTAAGAAGGCAGCTCGCGTGGAACGGTCCCGAAGGCGATTATGAATGGGCAAGGCTAAGGCATGGGAGTGAATGAGTGAGTGCTGACACACTCATCAGGTGCCGAAGGTGAATCTTCCACCCGAATCGGAGGCAGAGCCATAGCCACTGGTAATTGAACTGCTTGTCGTACGTGATGCAGCAGCGATGAATTTGACATGCCCATCGGTAAAGGCATAATTAGAACCATTAAAATGCCTTTGTCCTGCGGGTAGTCGCGCCAGAGTTCTCACATCGCCCGGTGCCGAACAAGGATAGATCAAAGTTGAACCCCAGCCAGTCTGGTTGCCATTACCACAAAAGTTATGAAACGCAGCACCGAATTCTGCTGTTCCGTCTCCCGTCAGAATCGTGAGGGCTGGCGCTGTCAAAGACGCTTCGCTTATGCCGACCAGGGGAGTATTGGGACCACCAGGCTGCGAGTTTAAGTAACCGTTACTCCAGTAAGTGGTATAAAACCATTCCGGGGTGCCGGGGGCGCCGACTGTATATCGATATGGATCGCTGGGACAACTCAAGACCTGTGTGCTTTTGATATAGGGCTGCAGAGCTAATGCCCAGCCTCTCTCATATCCACTTGCGTTTCCCGTACCGGCGTGGGAGTTGGGAAAACGACCGTCATAGTCCTGGTTGTATTGCAGGTAGCCTAGAGCAATCTGCTTCAGGTTACTTTTGCAAGTCGTGCTGCGAGCGTTTTCCCTGGCGCGGGCAAATACCGGAAACAGAATTGAAGATATGATTGCGATGATAGCAATGACGACCAAAATTTCGATCAGGGTAAAACCTGTTTTTTTACCAATGGGTTGAATGATAGATTCTCCGAACATTTACAATCACTACTTTGTAAGCAGCGTTGGCAATTATGCCATGTATGTAAAGCAGCGACAAATATCATTACGGCCTGGGCCAGGCTATTTAACCCTACGAATAAAGAGAAAAATCCGGTATGGGGCCAGTTCCCTCAACTAAAGTCCTCTCTCTGGGGATGTGCCATGAACACGGGAGAGTGGGGATGTTAATTTTTAGGATTGGTAATAGTCTTTTCTCCAACAATTTGCCTGGTTAATGTAGCCGGCACGGGTGGAGTGGCGGCAGCGGCGGCGCGGTTCCCAAAGACGAGGAACTCCTTATTGGCTATAATCGGCGTTGCGCCGTGGCCGATCTTACGCATTAAATCCTCAGTTTTTTTGCGCTTGTTTTTTGACTTTTCGATAAAGCAATAGACGGGATAGGGGTCGTGCATTTCTTCTTGAAGATCTTTGAGAATAGCTTCATCTTCAAAGACCCAGAGGCGGCGTTCATCGGGTGGCATGTGCAGCACTCCATATTCCAGTTCGCCGGGCGCTCCCAGAATTTCGACGCGCTTTCCCGTATAGAAAGGGATGCTTCTAATATAGCCCAGGGTCAGCACTTCGGAATCGGGGTGAGACGCGATACCGGGCTGAATATACTCCGCCAACGTTTTGGTCGTGAAGTCGGGAAGAATTGTAGTCAATATTACAAAAGTCGTTATCATCACCGCCGCAAAACCACCGGTTGTTGCTCCGATGACACCGGCCAGGCGAAAGCGCCACGACATCGTTATCAGGGCAATTCCCCAGAGCATGAAACTCCCCCCTAACAGAGTTGCCGGAAGGCTCTCTATTCCGATTGAAGATAATTTGGCGGGTAAGATGACAATGGCGGCCAAGCCTACGGTAAGAAGAACGGCTGCCAGGAGCGCTGTTCCTATTGAAAGTGCTCTGTTCCAAATCGCGCCCTGCCCGAAAAGCCAGTCGAAATAAGCGGCGAGCAGCAACGCCATTAAGGGGAGCATCGGCAAAATATATGTGAGTAGTTTGCCGGAGGATGTCGAAAAAAAGGATAGCGTGAAAGCCGCGCCGCAAAGGAGAAAAGTGATGGCACGCATTCTTAGGCTTGACTTTCGCCCGGCAAGTTGGCGTAGCCTGTGGCGCTGACTCCAAAATGCGAGTGCGGCAGCGGGCACGAAGAACGACCACGGAAAGAAAACCAACGGTAAAAACTTGAAGTAATAACCGATTCCTTCCACATGGCCGTTGTTTGTGGTTTTCCCAAGAAATCGGCCGATGTGCTGGTCGTACCAGAAGAAGTGATTGAATTCCGGGTTGCGCTGCGCCACCAGCACGAACCAGGGAACGGTGATCGCCAGGAACAGCGGGATTCCAATGCCCCATCGCATGAGAGCCGGGCTGCCCCACTGCCGGCATAATACCATGTAGGAGAAGAGACACCCTCCGGTGAGAACCACGGCGATGGGGCCTTTAGCGAGAACTGCCAATGCCAGGACGATCCAAAAACCGAGGAAATAGGCAGTTTGTTTGCCCGTGCCGGGGCCGGAGCTGTCCGCGTGACCGAACCACCAGAGAGCAAGCACCATGAAAACCAGCGACGACACCAGCATATCGGTCACGACGAAGCGTCCCAGCACCAACCACATCAGCGAGGTGGTTAAAATCAGGGCTGCCAGCACTCCCGCACGCAAGCTAAACATGCGCTGTCCTAATGCATAAACTGTAATAACACCCAGTAGTGCTGCCAAAGCCGGTATCAGGCGGGCCGCCCATTCATGGGTGCCGAATATGGAGTAGGACGCGGCAATCAACCAGTACAGCAATGGCGGCTTATCGAAGAACTTGATTTCATTTTGTGTCGGGGTAATGAAATCGGCACGTGTGAGCATCTGGTAGGGAATCGTACCATAGCGCCCTTCATCGGGATCTAAAAAGCTCCATCCACCCAGGAACGAAAACAATAGCGGCACGGCCAGGAGTAGGATAAGGGCAGGAGCCAACCAGCGTTGTTGCTGCATCCGTCTCATCATTAGGGAACAAGGGAAAGTCGATTCTTTCATTGGAGGTCAAAAAACTTAAAGGCGAGCCGAAGGCAATCTTCATTCTTTCTGCCCTGGCTCGAAAATAACGGTGGCTATGACGCCCGTTCCTGTCTGGCATACGGCGATCTCCCACCGGTTGGCATCACAGACCGCTTTGCAGATTGCCAGGCCCAGGCCGTTGCCGCCGGTTTGCGAATTGCGTGAGGCATCGGGACGAAAGAACGGCTCGAAGCACTTGTCTTCATCCCAGCCTTCAATTGGAGCGCATTGGTTCGAGACTGTGAGAGTACTGCGCTCCTGCTGCACTCGCACCGTGCCGCCTGGCGTGGCGTATTTGACGGCGTTCTCAACCAGGTTCCGCACCAGCATTTCAACATGGTTCCACGGTGCGATAATTTCTCCGGCCCCGGGCCATGCCGTTTCCACGTGCAGAGCGCGCTCCCGAATTTCCGGCCCCAACTGTTTTAAGATACGCTCGATGACATCCGGCACATCGATCTCCTCCGTTGGTGGCGTGGCCGTTGCCATATCGAGTTGATTGAGCAGTAAAAGGTCTTGAACCAGCTCGACTAACTGGCGGCTTTGGTCTTGGGCTTCGATTAAAGTGGCACGCAGTTCCTCATTGGAGCGCTCCCGGCTCAGTCCCATCTCCAGAAAACCACTCAAAGCCTGTAGCGGAGTGCGAAGTTCATGCGAAGCTGCGGCATAGAAGCGGCCTTTCGCCTGCGCCACCTGTGCTCGCCTTGCCAGGAGGTCGTTGAGTGTCTCTACCAAACCAACGACTTCGGCGTCGTCTGAAGGCGCTTCGAGCTGCACGAACCCTTCATCCGATGCCGTAGCGGCTTGATGCGAAATTTTGCCGATGGGTGATAACGTTTGCCCCACCAGTATCCAGGCACTCAGCGAGGAAAACAGCACCGCGAGGACGGCAATGGCGCAGAGAACTACAATCGATTCACGGAGACCATTTTCGGTCTCTTGCCAGGGGGCCGCCAGGATGATTTGCGCTCCCTGCGTTCCGAAGGGAATCTGACGCACTATCCAATCATCTCCGTATCGAGGCCAGGAAGGAATATGCTTTTGCGATTGGACCAATATCCGCCCGGAGCGATCGACCACGAACAAGGCTAAGTCGCGGTCGCGCATCTCCTCGCCTTCCTTCTCCATGAAGAGAACGGGGTCGGTGGTGTTCTTCAAAGTGCCCCGTAATTCAATGCCGATTTCCCGTACGCTGATATCCAGTAGCTCGTCCACCGCGCGATGGTGGAAATAGTGCAAATAACTTGTGACCCCAACGCAAACCAGCAGCATCAGCAGGCCAATCACGGTGGCGAAGCCGAGTGTCATGCGGGTCCGCATCGAGCGCAAAAAAAAGTTACTCTTCATCTGCCCCCATCCTGAATCCGACTCCGCGAACGGTGTGAATCAGTCGTTGATTGTGCCCTTTATCGAGTTTCTGGCGCAGGTATCCAATGTAAACATCGAGCACGTTGTCCGTGCCGCCAAAATCATACTGCCACACGTGATCGAGAATCTCGGAGCGAGTGAGCACCCGGTCGGCATGGCGCATCATGTATTCCAGCAAAGAGTACTCCGTGGCCGATAGCGATGTACTCTTTCCATCGCGCGTGGCTTTGCGCGTGACCGGATCGAGCGTTAAATCCGCGATTCGCAAAACCGGCGAAGAACTCTGGCCACGCCGTAGCAGTGCCCGCATCCTCGCCAAAAGCTCGGCAACCTGGAACGGCTTGACGATGTAATCATCAGCCCCCGCGTCCAGCCCTGCTATTTTATCTTCCGTGGAGTCCCGCGCCGTGATCATCAAGATCAAGGATGAGACCTGCCCCTCGCGTAAGCGGCGGCAAATTTCAAAGCCGTCCAGTCCGGGCAGCATGACGTCGAGCAAGATCAAGTCGAATTGCTGGGAGAGCGCGCATGACAGTGCCTGCAAGCCGTTATCGGCCATTTGCGGCGTGTAACCAGCTTCCCTGGTCGCCTGTTTCAGCAGGCGCGCGACAGCGGGATTATCTTCGATGATGAGAACATTCATAAAGGCTATGTTCGATATTTACTGTAAAACGCTCGATGCCACTTCGCTTGCGGCTGTGCAGCGCCCGGCATACACATACTGGAGAGTAAATGAAAAATGCTGCGCGGTGTATGCGTAATCCAATATCCAAGTATCGCACCTAAGATCGCTCCGCAGAGCACCTGGTAGGGATAATGGGAAAAAAGCTCGACACGTGACCAGCCTATCCCCACCGCCGTGGCAAACCAGAGCGGTGCCAGAGATGGCCGGAGTTCCAGGATTAACCAGGCCAGGCCAAATGCGAACGCTGTGTGGGCGCTGGGGAAACCGGGAGAGTATCCGCTATCGGCTTGAATGACACCTGCCGTCATGTGTGGCGGCCTTCCCAATGGCAGGGAATATTTTAAGGCGTTGGTCACGAGCAGACAGAGAAAAGCCATCTCCACACTCCATAACAAGATGCGATGTTCACGCCTGCGCCATGCCAGCACAAACAATGTCAGGAAACTCAAGGCAATGTAGGCATGGTAATAATCGCCGCTCAGGTGCCTGGCGAGTTCGCGTCCATCGTAATGATCTCCATCGGTAACGGCGACGCACAAAAAGATAAAGCTAAAAAGCGGTAAGAGATAGCGGCTGACGGGGTAACGATGCAGGAAGCCTACGAGGGTTTTTTTGACGGGTGTGGTGTTGTACATGGTGCGGTCTTTGCTTGATTGTTCAGCTCACGATGACCTTGATTCTGGCACAAGATTAGGAGGAGAAGTTTGAGAATTGTCTGAGAATTTTCTCAGACAATCAAAGTGTTTCCGTGGAAAATTTTGATCCTGCCTTCAATCGAAATCGGCAGAAACGTGTTGCTTGTTTGTCGTTCCTGCCAGATTATCCGGAGCGCCCAACAGAAAAAGATGTTTAGAAGCAGACACAACTGGGTATAATAAGCGTCGAGGGTTGCTCTAACGTTAGAGCAAAAGGCAAAAAGCCCGATCAAGCACAATGATTACGCTTAAAGATGTCGCAGAACAAGCCGGGGTTTCCACGCAGTTGGTCTCGGTGGTTTTGAATGGGAAGGCCCAAAAGTATCGGGTTTCCCAGGCAACCCAGGAGCGCGTGGAAGAGATGGCGCGGCAAATGGGTTACGACCCGGAGAGCAATCGCAGTGCGCGGCAGATGGCGGCGCGCAAGCACGGCAAAAAGCTGCCCAACAACGTGATTGCGGTTTGCGCCTTGCCCAGCGTTCGTTCTTTTCACGAACAGCCTTTTGAAGCCCCGATTCTCGATGGCATTGAAAGCGCAGCCGACCGCTTCGGGCTGGACGTGCTGCTTTGCCGTTTGCACCCCGAAAAAATGCCCCGCCTCATTACGAAAGGCGAAGTCGATGGCATTGTTATGGTGAGCGGCCGTCCCCATTACCTCGATGCCTTCCGGCAGTTGAATATACCGGTGGTGAAAACGGGAAGCTCACCTCCCGATTGCGATACGGTCATGGCGCAAGACCGCGAGGGTATTTATCAGGCAACTTCGCACTTGATTGGGCTGGGCCACACGCAGATTGGTTTCATCGGGCATGCGGTGGAGGCCACGGTGGGGGAATCCATCCTGATATATAACGCAAAGGAGCGCCTGGCCGGTTATCTGGAGGCCATGGAAGAAGCAAATCTGCCGGCGACTTATATTGCCACGCAGCCCTGCCAGGGTTATGCCGGTGATGGAGCCAAGGGGTTTAAAAGACTGTGGCGGGAATCGCAGGGCAGCCTGACTGCCGTCGTTTGTTACAACGACATCCTGGCGATGGGGATGATTCAAGCTGCGCAGGAAATGAAGCTCAGTGTTCCGGGCGATGTGAGCGTGACCGGTTTTGACAATATCTCGAAGCACTATGATGCCACAACGGTGGTCTCTTCGGTCGATTACGACCGGCGCCAGATAGGTGCGCGCGCGGTGGAAATTCTGATGCAGGTTCGCGATGCCGATGAAGCGAGAACCGAATTCGTTCTGGAAAAAATCCCGGCTGTTTTCCGGGAAGGCAATACGACGGCCCCGCCGCGAAAAAATAATTGAAAGGAAAGTGACATGATGGGTTTCACAAAGAGAAAATCAGAGCAATGCAAAAGCCAGGGAGCTTTTACTTTGATTGAATTACTTGTCGTCATAGCTATTATAGGAATACTGGCCGCGATACTCTTCCCGGTGTTTGCGCGGGCGCGGGAAAATGCGCGCCGCACCAGTTGTTTAAGCAACATGAAGCAAATCGGGCTGGGTATGATGCAATATATCCAGGATTACGACGAGAAATATCCGTTTGCCGTCAACGAAGGCACCCAGCGCGGTTCGAGCAGCCCGGCATATGCGAGTTATCCTCAAAAACAAGGCACTTCCGCTACACAAAAATGGAATACCCCGGCTGATACCTTCAGAACCAGCACCGGCAGCAACAAATACTACTACTATACCTGGATGGATTTCATTCATCCTTACACGAAGTCGGTGCAGATTTTCGTTTGCCCCTCTTTCAATAAACAGAGTGACTGGGCACAGGAAAACCCGCCGAGTTATGGCTATAACAAGCACATCAGCGGCACAAAGATCGTGGCCGGTAATACCAGCGGGGCTTCGGGCTGGCCTTCGCGCGATCCGCTCAGTGCTGCCGCTATCCAGCGGGCTTCGGAAACGGTGATGAACGTGGAGTATCCGGTAAACGAAAGCCTGGTCGTTGGCGCTGCTTTTTGCGCACTTATGGCAGACCCCAGCCATGCCTACTATCCGCTGGTCTATCCGCACATGGAAGGCGGCAACATTGCCTTCGCCGATGGCCACGCCAAATGGTACAAGCGTGGCAACTCGCAGGTTTGTGTGGCCGGTGCCACACAGCACCCGGCTTGGGAGCCGAGCTTGCAGTAAGCATTTATAGCCGGCCTATCCATTTATTTGCGAACCCTGAGCGTGAGCGACGGGCTAACCTCTTAGTTTCGCAAGCGGCACTGCCAGCCCGTCGCTCACGCTCGGGGTTCGCAAATAAGGGATTCGCCTTATTATTGAGACACGACAGATTGAAAAATTTACAACGAAATGAAATCCGTTCTTTTTATTCCCTTAGCTCTCGGCCTGATAGCAACCAGTAGCTATGCCGCACCCGCAACCCCAGCCAAAGTACTTCTGGCACAGAATGCCGCCTCTCAAAACACTCCGCAAATCGAACAGGTAAAAGCGGGCACGCTTAAAACGGCCCAGGCCAGTTGGTGGGGCTTCGATGCCGCCGACGCCACGCAGTGCCTGCAAGACGCCATCAATTCCGGCGTGCCCGAACTGATTGTCGATAACACCGGCAATGACTGGATTATCGGCAAGCCCCTTCAATTGGTTTCTAACCAGAAAATTATCTTTGCCGACGGTGTGGTAATTCAGGCCAAGAAGGGCCAGTTCCAGGAAACGAAAGACGCCCTTTTCAACGGCAACAAGATTACAAATATTGCGTTAGTGGGGCAGGGTAACGCCATGCTGCGCATGCACCGCGCGGATTACGGCAACCCCAAGCTCTATAAAAAAGCCGAATGGCGGCACGGCATCAACCTTATTGATTGCAAGGATGTTGTCATTCGCGGCTTCACAGTGCGCGAGACCGGTGGCGATGGCCTGTATCTGGGTGCTACCTCCAGCGGCGTTAATCAGAACGTGCTGGTGGAAAACATGGTTTTCGATTCCAACTACCGGCAGGGTGTCTCGGTGATTAGTGCCGATGGGCTGACGATTCGTAACTGCAAATTCAACAATACCCTGGGCACAGCACCGCAAGCCGGAATCGACTTCGAACCCAACCAAAAGCGGCAGCGCCTGGCCAACTGCCTGATTGAAGATAGTGAGTTCATTAACAACAAAGGCAGCGGCGTGGAGATCGCTTTGATGAAGCTCGATGCGTCGTCGCTGCCTATCTCCATCACCGTTCGGCGCAGCCGCACCAGGGGGAATTCCGCTGGTTTAGCCGTGAACCCATCTGGCCGTGATACTCAAAATCCGGTCAAGGGCCAGGTCGTGATGGAGGATTGCGTTTTTGAAGGCGACCGCATCAGTCTGAGCAACCCGGTACACGATGCCATTGCCTATCTGTTTAAAAATTGCACCATTGATTTTAGCCACCAGGATAATCCGGACACGAAATCGTGGCAAAGGCCCATTGGCGTCAGCAGTTTCAATCCCGCCGGGGGTGGTGCCATTGGTGGGATTAGATTCGAGAATGTCACGGTGATCGGTGCGGTCGATACGCCCATTTCACTGCCTTACCAGAGTAAGGCGACGATCTCCGATGCTATCGGCGGCAACATCCTATTGAAACAGGGTGAGCGCAGCGTGCCATACGACCTGGCCGGTTTCGTGAAGGCTAAGCAAGCCGAATTCGAAAAATTCAATCAGCTCATTCCAGCCACTGCTGAGCTGGAAAAACTCCAGATCCCGGCCCGTGGCCAGAAACGCAGCGGCAACGGCAGCTTCTTCCTGCGCAATGAATTCACCTTCTTGCAATATGCTCGCGAGGGGGAAGCGATTGAGATTAGCGTAAAATCGAAGCGCATCTACCCGCGCAAGGCCACCATTAAACTGGTGGACCCCAGCGGCAAAACAGTGGAAACGTTCAATATTCCCAACCAGAGCACCACTTTCCCCATTCGTTTCACCGCCACGCAAACCGGTTTCTATCGCCTGGTGCGAAGCGGGGAATCGTCCAACTATACCGATATCAGTTCTAGCCATCCCGGCAACGGCCTTTTTGCAGAGAATGGTGATGTGCAGTTCCTGCCGACTGCAGGCGACCTCTATTTCCAGGTGCCGGCCGGCGTGAAGGAGTTCGCCATCGGCGTGGGGGCCGATACCAGGGCCGATGTGGCGCTGGTCGATCCCAGCGGCAAGGAAGTGGAGCGGCAGCGAGAACTCAACTCCATGCATCTCTTTTCCGTAACCCGCGCTGATGAGTCAAAAAGTGAAATTTGGTCGATTCGCGTGCGCAAAGCGGTGTGGGCAGTGACGGTCAAACCCTATGCGCCGCTGGTGCCGATTGTTTCGACGAATCCTACGACGATGTTGTTGAAATGAGGAACCGCGCGCGTGAGCAAGCTGGATTGATTTGGCCTCTGCCAGGACAGATAAATGCCTGGAATAAAATGAGAATGCAAAACTGTCCACTTGCTTACGCGCGCGGTTCCTCAAGCCAGGTTTGCGTAAACAGGAGGCAAAAAATAACGGCAATGTTATAAAATCAGCATTGGCCGTGTTCATCTGCATTTTCTACCCAATCCATGCCCTTCGTCCCTCAAATCCGCAAACAAATCCTCCACGCCCTGGAGCAACACATCCTCCCGGTTTTGGCGCGCGATGAAGTGGTGCAAATTCTCTCCCAGCCGCCTTTCCTTCATCCGCAGATACACTCCTATTACAAGGATATTCCCTTCCTGGAAGATTTGCAGCCTGGGCTGTTGCAGCCGTCCTATACCTGGAAGGAAGAGCAGATGAGTGCAGGGCGCTCGCCGTATTTGATGTTCATCTACCAGGGAACGATGCAATATACCATCGGCATCACCCGGCAAATGGCCAGGGAAATGGCGGCAAAGAATTTCGATGTGCAAAAAGGCGGTATCACGCTGCATTTGCCGGAGGCAACCTGTCTCTATCAAATACCGATGATTCCCGGCGAAAACGGCAGGCAGCCTTTCCATGTCAATTGCGAGTCGGTCAGCCTTCTGGCGATGAATTTATGGGACGACGAAATCCTGGCCCACGTTGCCACGTCAAGCAATCGCGGAGTCGATTGCTCGCATTCACTGACGTTTAAAGATCGCGCTCTCGTGCAAATGGCGCGTCTCTATAAAACAGAGCTGGAAGACAGCCCGCCCGGTGAAACTTCCTCCCCACAGGCGTTACTATATGCGTTTTTCTCGCGGATGCGGCGTCTTTTGAAAACCCGGGAAATACCGCTCAGCAACACCAGTTGGGCAGGTGAAGTCGAGCGCCAGGTGCAAGGCGAAACGCGCATGGAGCAGCTTTGCCTGGAAGCGATGCGCTACATTGAAAAGAACCTGCAAGCAGGCTTGAGCTGGGAGGCCATCGCAGGCGCGCTCGATATCTCGCCTATCTACCTGAACGTCATCTTCCAGGAAACCCTGGGGACCACCGTCATGCGCTATGTCACGCACCGGCGCATCGAAGCCGCCAAGCAAATTCTGGCCGAATCCAACGAAGCGCTCAAAGATGTGAGCCAATTGGTTGGCTTTGCCGGTGCCTCGAGCTTCGGCAATGCCTTCAAGCGCGCAACCGGACTCTCACCTCAGCAATATCGTAAACAATATCGCTCGTGACTATAGTTTGGAGATATTGTTATATTTTAAGTGTTAAAAAGCGAAGCGTTTTTAGGTTTAGAATATGCGGGCAAGGGGTACAATTTAAATTGTTATCTCACTCTCTCTTTTGCTCACGAGAAAGAAATAAGGAAGCCCGCAATGAAAAGAAGAGCATTCACTTTAATAGAACTTTTGGTGGTAATTACTATTATAGCAATTATTGCCGCGATACTGTTCCCGGTGTTTTCCAGAGCCAGGGAAAACGCCCGCCGCGCCAGTTGCCAGAGCAACCTGAAACAGATTGGCCTGGCGGTGATGATGTATGCGCAAGACAACGACGAACGGTACCCCTCCAACAGCTCGGGCGGCAGCGGCGTGTACCAATGGCCCACGCACCTCTACACCGGCACCATCTTCTGGTATGCCAAGTTTCATCCTTACACCAAAAGCGTGCAGGTGTTCAATTGCCCCAGCGCTGAAAGCCGCCTGATGTGGGAAGGCGGCTACGATCGGGGTTCGGGGGCGTGGGGCAACATCTCTTACGGCTCCAACTTCGAGTTCTTCGGCACCGGAGCCACCAGCATCACCATGGCTCAGGTCGATAAGGTCTCGCAAACCGTCATCATCGGTGATTCCAACCACTACTCGGTGTATCCCTTTTTTAACGACGGCGCTGCGCCGTGGTGGCAAAACACCATTACTTTCCAGGACCGCCACTTCGACGGCCTGAATGCCGTCTTTGCCGATGGCCATGTCAAGTGGATTAAGCATCAACGCACCCCCGCCGGTTGCAGCCCGCTCTCTTCCACTTGCAGGCTGCTTTCTCCCGGTTCATCGCAAGGCATCTACTGGTATGCCGATGGGCGTGCGCGAGGGTAAACGGTCTCAAAAATCTATTTGCGAACCCAGAGCGTGAGCGACGGGTTGGCCTTTTAGTTTCGTAAGCGTTGACGTCAGCCCGTCGCTCACGCTCTGGGTTCGCAAATCACAGCAATTATTAAAAAATCATGCACAAAAAACTCTTATTTTTAGCGTTGCTATCCGTATTATGGTGGAGCGCCGGGCAGGCCAGCCGCGCCCAGGAAAATGAAAAAACTTTCAGCCAGGTCACCGGCAAAAAACTGCTGGAATATACCTGGGGGCCGCCGCGACCGGAATTCGTGATGGAAAACATCCGCGAGATGGAAAAGTGGCCGTTCGAAGGCACCATCATGCGACCGTTTTTCGGCAGCGGGCAGGTGTTCAACTCCGAGGTCTTTGCCAAACACACCCAGCTCATCTCTTCGCAGTTCGATAAATACAAACCCATCGAATCGAGCAAGCTCACCGATAACTTCATGGCGATGTATGCCGCTTCCACCATGGACTGGTTCAGCGACGACGATTGGAAGCTGGTATCCGAGCACACGCGGCTGGTAGCCAAAGGCGCGCGCCTCACGAATTGTGCGGGTATTATGTTCGACCCCGAGCCGTATGGCTTCAATCCCTGGATTTACAAAAACCAGAAGCACGCCAAGGAGAAGTCGCTGGAGGAATACATCGCTAAAGTGCGTCAGCGCGGGCGTGAATTCATGAACGCTATCCAGAGCGAATTCCCCAATGCGAAAATCCTGTTTTTCTTCTATTATCAGCAGGCCTACCACGCCAGCAGCCACCCCGATCAGAAGGTCCGCGAAGCCACACTGGCCAATCTGCCTCGCAACGACTACCTGCTCTTGATGCCGTTCGTGAACGGTATGCTGGAAGCGGCGATGGACGGTATTCGGCTCATCGATGGCAATGAGCATGCTTACAGCAACTCTTCGGCTGAAGATTTTTACCGTCAGTATTGGGTCATGCATAAAGGGGCACAAATCTACGTTCCCGCCGAACTCAAGCAAAAATTCATCGAGCACAATCGCGCTGCCAATTCCCTCTATATCGACGGCCTGATGGGCGTGGGCCTGGGCGACATGCCGACCTGGGCACGGGAGATGACCGAAGAAGAGCGCTGGAAATGGTTCGAGCACAATCTGCACTATGCTCTCAAAACCACCGATGAATATGTGTGGTTCTACGGTGAGAAAATTACCTGGTGGACCGAAGGCAACGCGGAACTCAACCCGAAGCGTGGGCAAATGACGGAGGTCATCAATAAAGTCAAAAAGCAGTTGATGAACGATGAGAAATTGGGCTACACAATGAAAGAGACGGTGCAGGAAGCCCGCCAAAAAGCCGAAGGCAGAAAAGCCTCGCTGGCAGCGAAAATCAAACCCAAAACCGCCACTGCCGCTAAGTTGCAAACCCCGCTAACCATCGACGGCCAACTGGGCGAAGCCGCCTATCAAGAGTTGCCCTGGCTCGATGAGTTCGTGAATTTCGCCGATACCCCCGGCAAACCCACCGCCTCCACCCGCGCCTGGGTGGGCTATGACGATGAAAATCTTTATCTGGCGTTTCAAAGCAACGAACCGCAAATGGCCAGTCTGGTGGTGCACGATAACGATATCTGGATGGGCGAAACCATCGACTTCTCGATTCTGCTGCCCGGCGAACTGCCGCGAAGCCACAATTCAAAGTATTTTCATCTCATCCTCAATCCCAACAACAAGCGCTACAACCGCATTCAGCAGGGCACGTTGGATACCGACGATGAATTCAAAGTGAATTGGAAAAGCGCCGTTGCCAAAAACGCCACCGGTTGGACTGCCGAAATAGCCCTGCCGTGGAAAGAGATGGGCTTTGGCCCTATGGCTGCCGGGAAGAAAGTGCATTTGAACCTGGCCCGTCACCGTAAAGCGTCCGCAAACGAATTCACTTCCTGGTCGCAATACGCTCACCGATTCCAGGAGCCGGAGAATTTTGGAGTTATTGAGTTGAAAGCGGCAGGTGATAGGTGATGGGTTATAGGTGTCAGGGAGGCAACCGGACGTTGATGGCGACCGTCAGCCTGGTAGTCTGTCATCCTCGCGGACGCGGGGATCCAGAAGGTGCGGTTTTCCAGGCATGGGGGACGAAAGAGAAACGCTCTCAGATTACAATTGAATAAGGCGAAAAGGACGGGGCGATGCTGAACAGACAGCATCGCCCCGTCCTTATGCCAATCCTGAAAGTTAACCTCCTCCTGTTATGACCAAGAAAACAGAATACAGGAAACAGGAAACCTACTCTTAAGAGAAGCAGTTTGGTTTTACCTTGAACAAAAAGCCGTGTACTGGATCCCCGCGTTCGCGAGGATGACGAGCTTCAAAGACAACCGCCGCCATCAACGCCCGGTTGCCTCCCTGTTTCCTATATTCTGTCTACTATCTATCTGCTGTAGAGGAAGATAATATCTGGGATTGTTATTATTTGGTTCCTGCCTATGAATTATCGATAGAATAAAAAGAGAAGATACGTGCCGCTGCAGATTGGACTTTAGGGAATGAAAAATGCAATCGTTGCATCATTATCTTCAGAATATTATTCTTATGAATCAATTGCAGTGGCATGGCGAAAATGATGTGCTCACCATCGGCCCCTTTACGATTAAAGGGCCATTGGTTTACAGCACATCCGATTCCAATGCGACTGATGGCTCGGCGATCTACCTGCCAAAGCGTTTCAGAATGCCCGAGCGCGATGCATCCGGCAACTTTGGGCCTGCGAATCGCTACCAGTTCGTCTATGGTTACCGATCGCTGGATGCAACCACACGTTGGCACTATCTCAACTGGCTGGCTAATGGACGCCCCAAGGTAGGTTCTCATCCTTTTCTGGAGTTGTATCTCAAAGGTCTGGAACGCCGCGTTATTGCCGATGAGGCCGATGCGCTCTTAATTTGGAACGAACTATGGCGCTTGTATCCGGCTCCGGTGAGTGAGTGGGACTATACTCCGCAGCACTTCCAGGATTTACTCTGGTTTCTTTTGCCGCAAATCGGCATCCAGGCCACTCACAAGCAGGTCGCGGCACTGGCGCGCAACAGCGGCCAAATCAGCCAGTGGGACCCTGAACCCAGAAGCCAGCTTTCCATGCTGGTGCATTGGGGGCTGGAAAAGTTCGGGCATCTACCGGCGTGGCTGGCTTTTTACTGCGCGCGTATTTTATCGGAAGCAAATCGCTCGGTGGTTCTCGAACGCGCTGAGTGGGAAATGGTGCAACTGTTTGCTGTGGAATGGCACCGTCGCGGCGGGCCGGAAATGCCGTTATCCCTGCCGGAAAGGGCGTTGTGCCGCTACGAATACCGGCCGCTCAACAAGACACTGCGCACGGTATCCACGACCTGGAAAGATCCACTTCGTTCGAGCAAACAATGGAAAAAAGTCGGTCAGGAATTGACGGCACTTTTTAACCATTGCCAGAGTGAACTGCGGCCCTTTGCCCTGGCACTGGGCAAGGACGGCATCACCCGCGAAAGCCGCCTGGCCTGGGAAGCGTTGCCAGCGCCATTGCAACACGGAGAGCATCCCTCGCACCAGAAAATATGGAAATTAGGCGGGCAGCAGTTAGAAGAAACAGGCTACGCCACCACCACGCTGGAAGAGGTGGCAAAGGCGCTGGGTATGGGAGAACGCCCGGCGCTTTCACCCCTGCTCAGCCGGGGGCTGGCGCAATCATTGCAATACTGTGAGCTGGGCGTAGAACCCGATGCGCGGCTCAGCGGTAAATCATATCGCTGGGGCGATACGCTGGTGCTTTTCTCCGCCTCACGGCAGAAGCTGGGCACGCCTGATGAAGTGGCCGCCATGCGCTACCAGAGCCACGCCGGTTTCATCCGATGTGCGCTCTATGTCGCTCGCGCGGCCGGTGAGGTGCGACAGGAGACACTGACTCTCATCGCCCAGCGCCTTTTCGAGACCTTCGATTTACAGCCGATGGAAAAACGTCGTGCCAAGGCTCTCGCCAACCATCTGGTGCGGCAGGAGATTGTCCTCACCGGGCATAAGTGGCCCGAGCTAAACATGGAGAGGCTGCGCCGCCAGTTGCCACCTTTACTGTTTGAAATCGTGGGGCTCAACGGTCAGATCAATAAAGCCGAAGAAGCTGCGCTGGCAGCGGTATGGAAACGGCTGGGGTTGGAAAAACGGCAGCTCACCCGAGAACTCGATAGCCTGTCGGCGCGCGGCGTGGTGTTCGTCGGCAGCAAGGTTGCCAGTCGTGCCGGAGAAAAACTGCCGCCTCCGCCTCTGGGAGGCGCTTCCCCGACCGTGGCTTTTGAACTCGATCATGCGGTGATTGGCGAACTCCTGGAAGATACCGCCCATGTCCACCGGGCGCTAAGTGAAGCAATGGCGGTGGAGGAGGAAGAAGTCGGAAGTCTGAATGCAGAATGCAGAAATGAAGGCCTTAATGAGTCTGAAGAGGTGGAGGAAGAGCCGCAGGCCGCCCAACCTGAAGATACCCGTTTCCCCGGCCTCGCTCCAGCCTTGAAGGGATTGCTTGCCGACCTTTTGGAACAGCCTCAGTGGGAGCTGTCCCAAGCCCAGGAATTAGCACGCCGCCACGATACTATGCTGGCGGGTGCGATTGAAAAAATTAACGATTGGGCCTTCGAGGAACTGGGCGAGCAGTTGATTTGGGACGATGGGGATCTCCTGAGTGTCGAGCGAGAGATACTGAGCATGTCATATGAAAACTGAACGCCGGATGTTCCATGCTGAACATCCAGTTCCCCGCTCCTTTGTCGAATCTTCGTCAAACTATCGAAAATAACAATTGGTTACATCATTTAATCCTATTGAATTACCTCTCATGACCCAGAACAACGAACAAGCCGGTGGCGACGAGCAGCTTTTTAGCCAGGAACTGGGCGATTGGGCGACTTTCGCGCTCGATGCCGCCGTTGAATTTTATACCGACGGTACCAGCACGCCGTTTCTGCTGGTCTTGGATCAAGACGACAAGAAGCATCTGGTCAACCTTGAATTGACGGTAGACGCCAGCGTTGAGGAACTGCTGCACGTCGCCCGCACCCAGTTTCGTGAGATGTTCCCGGCTGCGGTGCTCTATTCGCTGGTGTGGGATGCCGAATTGAATATCGAAGGTGAAAGCCACAACGGCATATTGGCCGAATGCGGTCAGCAAGACAAACCCACCGCCTGGCTGTTTGCCCAGCTCTACGAGGGGGATGTCGCTGAGGATACCTTCGATGCGAAGGAAGAACCCGTCGTAATCGGCCCGGTCGATTCGGCATTTGAGGACATTTGACAATAAGAAAGATGAGCGCTTACAATCGACGACATGACTACAAAAAATAGCCTGTTACGGATGGATAACGTTCTCATCGTTGTCGAAGATCTTGAGGCAGCCAAAGCATTCTTCATCGAGCTTGGTATGGAGCCGGAAGGCGAAACGCAGGTCGAAGGCCCTTGGGCCGACAGCGTTGTTGGGCTAAGCGGCATGCGTGCCGACATCGTCATGCTCAAAACCCCGGACGGCCACGGTCGGGTCGAGTTATCCAAGTTTCACACCCCACCAGCGATTAAACCCCAACCGGAGAATCCGCCGTCGAACACCCTGGGCATGCGCCGTATCATGTTCGCCGTCGAGGGCATCGACGACGTGGTTGCCCGCTTGCAGCGCCACGGTGCACAGCTCGTCGGTGAGATAGCGCAGTATGAAGATTTCTATCGCCTCTGCTTCGTGCGTGGCCCTGAGGGTATTGTCATCGGATTGGCCGAGCAATTGAAGAAGTAGCGTAACGGGTGTTTGGGAGATTCTTGAGGCGCATAATGAGAACGGCTCTCAAGCACATAAGCCAAAGTGGCGTTAGATGGTGATAAAGAATAACGAGATGAGTTCTCTGCGATGGTATGGTGAAAACGATACCCTGGAAATTGGGCCTTTCAAACTGCAAGGCCCAATGGTGTATGGTGCGACAGATGACGAAGAGGAAGAGCCATCGGCGGTTATCGTGCCTCGCATTTTTCGGGTGCCGCAGTTCAAAGGCAGTGAAGAAGAAGAGTTCCATTTATTCAGCTACTACTACTCTTCATCTTATCGCCGCCTTAGTGCGGCGAAGCGCTGGTATTATCTGCAATGGTTGCAGCAAGGGCGGCCCAAAACCACGAACATGGTGTTCTTGTCGCTTTTCCTGCAGGGAGTCGAGCGGCGTTTGATGGTAGATCGTAGTGATGCGAAGCTCATCTGGGATGAACTCTGGCGTTTGTATCCAGATCACGATGACAGTTGGAATCCGGTTCGGGACAAAATAAGGGAGTTGCAGTGGCTTTTGCTTTTGCAAGTGGGCGACCACGCACGGGGTAAAGAAATCGCTGCCTTGGCCCGGGAAACGGAATCGTTGAATTCGTGGGATGATGAGTCGCGCTCTCAACTTTCGCTGCTGCTCCGGTGGAGTTTTCAAGTCTCCGGCAAACTGTCCCACTGGCTGGCTTTCTATTGCGGGCGTATCTATTCGGAAACCCGGCCCGGCGGCGTCTTCCAGCGGGCCGAGCAGGAGATGTTGCAACTTTTCGTTTCGCGCATCAAGCAATGGGATCAATCGCGGTTGGAACTCCGCTTACCACCCAAGGCGCAGTGTAGTTTCGAGTATGAACCGCTGAACTCGATGCTTTCGACCACCGTCTTGCATTGGCACGATGCCTTGAGAGTACATTCGCAATGGAAATCGCTCGGCAAGGAACTGGCCGCGCTTTTCAACTGGTGCCTGGAAGAACTGCGTCCTTACGGGATAGCGTTGGGCAAAGAAGGCGTCACCCGCCAAAGCCCCCTGGCCTGGGAAGTTTTGCCTGCCGAGTTAAAGCAGGGTCCGCACCCTTCACGTGCCAAATTGCTGGGTTTGGGGGGCGAATTGTTAGAGCAGACCGGCTATGCCACAACCACCGTTGGGCAAGTCGCCGTCGCACTGGAAATAGCAGAGCGCCCTTCACTTTCCCCGATGTTGAGTAAGGGGCTGGCGCAATCATTACAATTTTGCGAATTCGCCGTGGAGCCGGATGCAAGGCTGAGTGGCAAGTCTTATCGATGGGACGAACCGCTGGTTTTCTTCAACGCTTCGGCGGATAGTCTGGGCGCATTCAACGAATCGACCGCTCTCCACTACCAGAGCTATGCCGCCTTCATTCGCTACGCGCTGTTTGTAGCGCAGGCGGCGGGCGAAGTACGACAGGAGACGCTCACTTTCATCGCCCAGCGCCTCTTCCAAGTTTTCGATCTCCAGCCGATGGAAAAACGCCGGGCACGAGTCCTGGCCAACCTGCTTGTGCGCCGGGAGATCAGCCTGAAAGGCTATCGCCCGCCCGAACCTACACAAGACAAGCTGCGCGAATACCTGCCGCCATTGCTGCTGGAGATCGTGCGGCGCAACGGACTGGTGAGCGCTGCCGAGGAAAGCGCATTAGCCACGATGTGGAAGCGCCTGGGGCTGGAAAAAAGGGCATTGACGCGCGAACTCGATGCCCTTTCCGCCGGAGGCGTGGTGTTTGTTGGAAATATGGTGCCCGGTCGTCCCGGTGAAAAGTTGCCGCCACCGCCACCCGGCGCTTCGCCTACAGTGGCCTTCGAGCTCGATCACGCTCTGATCGGGGAACTGCTGGAAGATACGGCCCATGTGCACCGTACACTTCATGAAGCGATGGGCGTGGAAGAGGAAGCCGGAAGTTTGGATGCAGAAGGCAAGAGAGAGGAGTGCACAGAGCATGAAGCTCCGGCGCAGGTAGTCGTGACCTATGTTGGCTTGACATCCACATTAGATGGGTTTCTCACTGCGCTGTTGCAGCAGCCGAAGTGGGAAAAAGCCGCGGCGCAGGAACTGGCGCGTAGTTATGATACGATGCTGGCCGGGGCAGTTGAGAAGATCAACGACTGGGCGTTCGAGAAGTGGGACGAGCAGCTGATTTATGATGATGGTGATGTGTTGAGTGTGGAGCAAGAGGTAATCAAATGAATGAATTGGTCCCTACCGGTTACGACGAACTGCTGCATTCCTTAAAAACACAGATTTGCACCGCGCAGGTGAAAGCGGCGCTGGCCGTTAATTACTGATTTGTATACGCCATTGGCGTATACTTAACGTTGATAAAAACGAGGCAGCATGGTTTTTCTGGAAACCAAAATCTTCACACGTCACATTACGGAACTTTTGCCCGACGATGAATACAGGCAACTTCAACAAGAGCTTGTTGCTCATCCAGAAAAAGGGGCGGTCATTCCCGGTAGTGGCGGTATTCGCAAGCTGCGTTGGGGGATTGGTAATCGAGGGAAACGAGGCGGAGTTCGTTTCATTTATTACTGGGCGAAGGGCCACGATCAATGCCTCATGCTTTTTGTCTTTGCGAAGAATGAGACAGAAGATTTAACCAAAAGCCAAGTTGAGCAACTACGTGCCGTGGTGGAAAAGGAGTATCCATGAAAGACGAATTATTCCAAGAGCTGTTGGAAAGTGTGCGTGAGGGGGGTGCTATTTTACGTGGGGAAGAAGCACCGGCGCGCAGTACGGAAGTGGCAGTGCCCGATGTCAGCCGTTTGCGGCGTGAAGCCGGTTTTTCCCAGGAAGAATTTGCAACGTTGATGGGGATTAGCACGGATACCTTACGTAATTGGGAACAAGGTCGTCGTCAGCCAGTTGGTCCGGCTCGCCGCTTGCTTCAAGTGGTGGAAAAACATCCCGAAATCGTTTGGTCTGTAGTTAGTTCCCAACCTTCTTCACGTGTTGCGGTAAAGGGATTGGGCACAGGAAAGCCAAAACGGCGATTTTCACAAAAGAAGTAATTTGTGCAGCAAGCTGCTGCACAAATGAATTCTCGCACCAGAGATGCACCACACTCCATCAGAAAACCACAAATATTTCTTTGTGGTTTTGCATTAGATCAGACAAAGACCCAGCTTCCTAACACTGTATACTTAAACGCTTCCTTTTTCAATTCTTATATTCAGTGACAGTACAATCCTATGTTAAAACGCATTTCCCCACGTGAGCGCTCGGCTGTACTTCAATCGTTAGCTGCCGGTGTGGTGCCGCGCCTGGGCATCCATCATATCCAGGTCGGGCGCAAGGCCGAAGTCACGGCGTTGTTGGAAGATATCGAGCGCATTGAAAACGGTGGGGCAGCGATGCGGTTTATTGTGGGGCGCTTCGGGGCGGGAAAGAGCTTCTTTCTCAACCTGATGCAGCAAGTGGCGCTCGAACGTAAATTCGTGGTGCTGCGCGCCGACTTCACCACCCAGCGCCGCTTGCACGCCACCGGCGGCGAGGCTCGCTCGCTTTATCAGGAGCTGATGCGAAACATGGCCACCCGCTCGCGGCCCGAGGGCGGGGCGCTGGCTTCGGTGGTGGAACGCTGGATTACCGATATCGAACACGAAACCGGCGGTGACGAGCAGGCTACCCAGGCACGGCTGGAGCAAATCTGCCGCGGGCTGCAAGACCATGTCGCCAGCTACGATTTCATTCATGTGCTCAAGGCCTATTATCGCGGCCACCACGACGGCAACGCTGAATTGCAGGGCAACGCCTTGCGCTGGCTGCGGGGCGAATACTCCACCAAAACCGAAGCGCGGCAAGACCTGGGCGTGCGCACTATTATCGACGACGCCAACTATTACGACTACCTCAAGTTGATGGCCGCCTGGCTTAAAGCCGCCGGTTACGCCGGGCTATTGGTGTGCCTCGATGAACTGGTGGTGGTTTCGCACCGCCTTAATAATCGCATTGCCCGCAACAACAACTACGAAGCCATCTTGCGTATCTTCAACGACTGCCTGCAGGGTAATGTCAGCGGCTTGGGCTTTTTGTTTGGTGCGACGGATGAGTGTATCCACGACACGCGGCGCGGCCTGTTTTCTTATGAAGCGCTGGCCTCGCGCCTGGCTCCCAACCGCTTTGCGGCACAGGGGCTTATCGACTTGCAAGGCCCGCTAGTGGCGCTGCAAAACCTGACTCCGGAAGATTGCTACGTGCTGCTGCTCAACGTGCGCCGCGTCCATGCCGGTGGCGATGAAGAAAAGTCGCCCCTGCCCAAAGAAGCCATTGAAGCCTATCTCAACAGTTGCGCCCAGCGCATGGGCGCGGCCTATTTCCAGACACCGCGCGAGACAATCAAGGATTTCATCAGCCTGTTGAGCGTGCTCGAACAAAACCCCGGTGCCGACTGGAAGCAACTCATCGGCAGTATCTCCACCTCCGCCGCCGACGTGCAAACCCAGGAACCGGCATTACTGGCCCCTGCCGAAGAAGAGGAAATCGTTGCGGCAGCGGATGATGATTTGGCGCAGTTTAAGCTCTAATCGAACATCCAACATCCAACATTGAACGTTCGATGTTCAATGTTCGTCGTTTTCTCATCATGTCTTCCTCCCACTCCGCCTTCGCCCGTCTCCACACCGGTGTCCAAAAACAGCTCTGGCAGATGAAGTGGCAGGAACTGCGTGCGCTGCAGGTGGAGGCCATCAATGCGGTTTTCGATCACCAGCAGCCCATCCTCGTGAGCGCCGCCACGGCCGCAGGCAAAACCGAAGCGGCGTTTTTGCCGGTGCTTTCGCAAATGGCCGCTGCGCCCCAAACGGGTGTGCAGGCGCTGTATATAGGGCCATTGCGGGCACTCATCAACGACCAGTTCATGCGGGTAGGTGAGTTGTGCAGCCATTTGCATATCCCCGTTCACCACTGGCACGGCGATGTGAGCGCCACCGCCAAGCGCAATCTCATCAAGCGGCCTGCAGGGGTTTTGTTGATTACGCCCGAATCGCTGGAATCGCTCTTCGTCAACCGCTCCACGGCCTTGCGCGCATTGTTTGCCCATTTGGAATTTGTGGTTATCGACGAGTTGCACGTGTTTCTGGGCACCGAGCGGGGGCGGCAGTTGGAATCGCTCTTACATCGCTTGCAACCGTTTTGCCAGAATCCGCCACGCCGCATCGGACTTTCGGCGACACTCGGCGAGGATGAAATCACCACCGGCGCGGTGCGCCGCTTGCTGGCGGTGGGCGCAGAAGGTGCGCTGTGCCACATCGAAGACCAGGCGCAAAAACCGCTGGGCTATAGAGTGCACACCTATTTAAAGGAAGCGCCGGAGGAAAGCGAAGTCGAAGTGGCCGATCTCATCATCGAGCGGCGCATTGCAGCCGATGTGGCGCGCCATTATTCCGGTAAGACCAGCCTGGTTTTTGCCAACCGGCGCGGCGATGTGGAGCAGTATGCCGACCTGTGCCGTCCGCTGATGCCCAACGACGTGACGGTGCATCACGGTTCGCTCTCGCGTGAAATTCGCGAAGAGACTGAAGAACTACTCAAGGATAAATCCAAACCGCGCCCGGTGACGGCCTTTTGCTCTTCCACCCTGGAACTGGGCATCGACCTGGGCGATGTGGAAGCGGTGGGGCAGATCGGCACGCCGCCTTCGGTCGCTTCGCTCAAGCAGCGCCTGGGCCGCAGCGGGCGCGGCGAAGGCCAGCAGCGGGTGATGCGGGTGTATCTCGAAGAGGAAAAACCCGGCGAAAGCGTCAGCGTTTTCGAGCGCCTGCACCTCGATCTTGTTCAAACCATCGCCGTCACCCAACTCATGCTTGAAGGCTGGGTTGAGCCGCCGCGCGATGCCCGCTTCGACTTCTCCACGCTCACCCAACAGATTATCAGCGTCATCTCCCAAACCGGCGGCATCCGCGCCGACCGGCTTTATGGTACTTTGTGCAGCGGCGGTGCTTTTAGTGACATTGAGATGCCTTTATTTGCCCGGCTGTTGCGTTGCCTGGGCAGTCAACAGAACGATGTCATCGAGCAAACACCTACCGGCGAGTTGATTTTGGGCCTCAAAGGCGAAAAGTTGCGCCAGAGCCGAGATTTTTACGCCGTGTTCCTCACCCCGCGCGAATATTCGTTGCTGCACCAGGGCCGCTTGCTGGGCACTTTGCCTTTGACGATGGGCATCGAACCTGAAGAACACCTGCTCTTTGCCGGGCGGCGCTGGCAAGTGGTTTCGATTGATAGCGAGCGATACCAGATTCATGTTGCTCCCGCTAAAGGCCGCAAGCGCCCGGCCTTTAGCGGCGAAGGCGTGCGTGTTCATACCAGCGTACGCCAGAAAATGCGCGAAGTCTTGCAGGGCGAGGCCACCTATACCTACCTCGATGAGGCCGGGCAGCAGCTTTTACAGCAAGCCCGGCGCGAAGCGGCGCGGGTAAACCTGTTCGAGCAGCCGGTTCTGCCGCTGGGCAATAATAAGTCGGCGCTGCTGCTGTGGGCCGGGCATACCATTAACCAGACGACAGCACTGCTTCTTAAATGCGCCGGAGCCGAACTGGAGCGCAACTTCTGGACCGGCGGCATCGCCGTGGTCGCGAAACACGGCCCCGAGCGTCTGCAAGAATTGGCGCAACAAGCCGCTTTACTGGAAGTGGAAGCGGAATCGTTATTAATCGATTTCCCGATGATAGGCGAGCGCAAATACGATTGGCTGCTCAATGAAGAACTGATAAAAGAAATGTTTGCGCGTGATGAGCTGGATGTGGCGGGCGCACAGGCGGCGCTGTCGGTATTCAATCATTGAGTTCGTTCCACTCCACAGATCAACAAACATACGACGAAGTTTGCGCAGCCGAAGGCTTAGCGTGACAGATAAACTTAATGCCTATGCGCCGATTCTCTCTGGCTGGGCTCTCCGCTTCGCGGCACACCGTGCCGGTTCTCATTCTCGTGGCATTGGCTGCGCTCTATTGGCGCGACGTATTGTTCACCTCCCAGGTGCTTTTGCCCGGCGCGATGCTGCGCGGTTTTGCGCCGTTCGGTGGCGATGCGCAGGCACCGTGGAACCTGTTGCAGTGGGATGCCCTGGGGCAGTATTTTCCCTGGCGCACTTTCGCCGCGCGTGAACTGCAAAGTGGCCATATTCCGCTGTGGAATCCCTATCAGTTCTCCGGCGCGCCGTTTATTGCCAACGGGCAGAGTGCGGTGTTTTATCCGCTTAATATTGTCTTCTGGATTTTCGATGTGGCACGTGCTTTCGGTCTGTCCGCGTTTTTGCATACCTTGCTGGCAAGTATCGGCACCTATGCGCTGCTGCAAAACTGGAAGCTTACCCGGGCCGCTTCGCTATTGGGCGCAGTGGCGTTTGGCTTTTGCGGCTACCTGGCCTCGTGGGTGATGCTGCCGACGCTGGCCAACACCGCTTCCTGGTTGCCGCTGGCGTTGCTCTGCCTGGAACGCAGCCTGCCGGAAAAAGGTATTAACCCGCGCCCGCTGGTAGCGCTGATAGCGGTTTTAGCCTGTGCCATGTTAGCCGGGCACGCGCAGATTTTCGTTTATATCCTGATGGCATTGGTGTTGCGCATGCTCTTTCTACCCGGCAAGGGCCGCGCTGTATTGGCGCTCTTTACTGCTTTTGTAGGCTGTGGTGTTCTGGCCGCATTGCAAATTTTGCCCACCCTGGAACTGGCCCGCAACGGCCACCGTGCCGGAGGCGGCCCCACCATGGAAGGCTGGAACTTCCTGGTGCCGCGCGCACTGCAAATCGGCGACTTACCCTCGCTGCTCATCCCCGGCTGGCCCCACCTCTCCTTCAGCGAAAACTTCGGCTACATCGGTTTTGGCACCTTCCTCCTGGCCGCCAGCTCCGTCCTTTTCCTCTTTCTCAACTCAAAACTCAAAACTCAAAACTCAAAACTCGCCTCTTCCCACTTCCTTTTCGCCATCACGCTCACCTTCTTCGGCCTTCTCTACGCTACCGCCACTCCTCTGGCGCAGGCGTTCTATTTCACGGTGCCGGGGCTCTCGCAAATGGGCGGGGTAGGGCGCGCACTCATCCTGTGGAGCCTGGGCGGTGCGCTGATGGCGGCGCTGGGCCTGAGCGCTTTGCAGCATCGCCTCAGTAGCGTGCGCGTATTGCCGCTGATAGCGTTGGCGCTGGTCACGGCCGAACTGTTTGGCAACGGCATGATCGCCTATCAAACAGCGCCACGTGAAGTGGTGTATCCGGCTACGGAAGTGACCACATTCCTGAAAGAGCGCTCCAAGCCCGATGCGCGAGTGCTCTTCATCACCCCGCGCGGCGGCTGGCTGCCGACCGAAGTGCTGCAAGGCAACGGACGCAACCATCCGCCGGGTGTGCTGCCGCCCAACGGGGCTATGATTTACGGCATCCACGACGTGGGCGGCTACGACTCGCTGGCCTCACGTTCCTATCGTGAGTTCTTAGCGCAGGGCGAAGGCGGCGATGTTTCACCGCCGCTAAATGGCAACATGATATTGCTGGAAAACCCGGTTTCGGCCTCGCTCGATGCATTGCAGGTGCGCTACGTGGTCTCGCAATCCAGCCTGGAAGACCCGAGTCTGAAAGTGGTGCTGCGTGTCGATGACTGCGTGGTTTACGAACGCACCGTCGCCGAAGTGCCCCGCCGCGAGGGCAGTGAGTTTTCACCCGGTTGGCGCGAAGGGAAGTATCAGCCGGAAAGTTTTCGGTTAGGTGCGTTTCTTTCGCTGTTGGCGTTGGGCGTAGCAGTTGGAGTGTTAGTGGGTGCGCGACGGAGGAATTAACCACAGATGAACACAGATAAACACAGATGGTTTTCGTGGTGGGATTTTTGTTGAGCGCATGCTAACGGTGTTAATGAAAAAGCATGATAGAATATTTTGCAAGCCAAAACTCTATCTGTGTTCATCTGTGGTTAATTCCATATATAAAAATGAAACGCTTGCTGACTCGAATCTCACTCACTGGCTTACTACTCTTAGCCACGCCCACTCTTGCCCCAGCGCAAACCCCGCAAAGTCTGCTCTGCGATGAAAACGGCTGCGCTCCGGCTATTGCCCAGGTCGAATTTCACGGTCGTGAAGCCTGGCGTCTCACCGATGGCAAAACTATAGCAGTCGTGGTGCCGTCACTGGCGCGGGTGATGAGCTTCAAGCGTGTAGACGGACAGGAATGGCTGTGGAGCGCACCCGACCATGCCGAAAAAGTACCCGACTGGAACGGCTGGATGAACTGGGGCGGCGATAAAACCTGGCTCTCGCCCGCCGATAAGTGGGGCGCAATGGGCGGGAAAGACCGCTGGCCGCCGCTTCTGGAGTGGGAAAAAGATTTCCAATATGAGGTGCAAACCGGCGGCGAACTCAAAATCTGGGGACCGGCCTCACCCGTCACCGGCCTGCGCGTGAGCCGCGTTCTCTATTTCGATGACAACGGCGATTTCGTCATCGAGCAAACCGCCAGCCGTGAAGTTAAGTCACAAGTTAAGGGCAGCCTGCGTGCGGGGTTGTGGAGCGTGACGCAGATCAACTCCGTCGGGCTTGACGGGGTGTTCGTACCCCGCGCCGCGCAAAGTGCCTATGAAACCGGCTTCCGCCCGATGATTACCAAAGGCAACGCCCCCACAGAAACGGTGTTGCCGGGTCTGCTGAAAGTGACCCCGACAGAGGCCGGAGCCTATAAAATCGGCACCGACGCGCCCCGCGCTGCCATCGCCGCCGTGCGTGGCGACCTGGCATTGGTGCAAAAAACCAAATATCTGCAAGGCGAATACCCCGATGGCGATACGCCTCAGAGCGGCACTTCGGTTCAACTCTACATGACCGGCAATCCGCGCCTGACCTATCAGGAGCTTGAACTTCTCTCGCCGCTGCTCACCTTCCACCCCGGCACTCGCTGGACCCACACCGTGCGCTGGAGTCTGCACCAACTGCCTTCGAGCAACATCAACGATGCTGCGGTTCATGCGGAGATTGATCGGTTGTTAGGGTGACGTTTTCATAGCACGCAAAGCCTTCGGCCACGCCAACTACGTCGCAAGTTTTCGCGATTTTTTTGGAGTGCGGTGACTTGTCACCGCGTCGTGTCGGTGTTTGATTGAAACGCTAACGGAGCGGTTATGCCCTCGCGGTGACAAGTCACCGCACTCCAAAGAGGCTGCTCCGACACTCAGGTGTCGTGCCGCTTCGTATCGTGTGCTTGAAGACAATGTTGCAATTCACCTAAAGTGGAAAGCAACATCCTTCAGGAGAACCCATGAACTGTCCCTTATGTGGTCACGAGTCGAGTGAATATAACCACGACTGCCTGCGTTGTATCACAAAAAAGACGAATCGCCATTTCTGGCTGGTAGCCGGTATCGTGGGCCTGCCGCCTTTGTTTTTTGTGGCCTGGATATTGTCTGCAATATTGATAAAAGGGGCTGCCGATAATAAACGATTCATGTGTCAGGAAAATCTCATCTACCTGACGCTGGCAGCCCTGGATTACAGCGAGGCCAACGGCGGCCGCTTGCCCGACCTTTCCAACCCTGAAAAGATTCGCGCCGCTTTAGGCGAAACGCCAACCTACACCTGCTCGGGCCACAGCTATCACGGCAACGCCATGCTATCGAACAAGAAAGTCAGGGATATTCAAAAGCCGGAAAACGTGGTGCTTTTCTATGAAGTGGAGGCTGTCCATTTAAATGGCCGGAATGTCACCTATGTCGATGGCCATGTGAAATGGATAACGGCGCAGCGGTGGAAGGAGAGGGGACTGCAACAGTGAGTCGAAACGAATCTCCCCAACCCCTCTCTCTGCAACCCGCCTAACACCTGTCCCCTATTTCTCTTTCACCGGCTGATGCCAGCGGCGGCCATCACGGGCCATGAAGTCGTTCGCTTCATCCGGCCCCCACGATTTCTGTGGGTAGCGGAAGGGCGGAGCGTCGTCGCGAGCCCAGTTTTCGAGAATCGGGTCGGCAATGGCCCATTCGATATCCACTTCGTCGCGACGGGTGAAGAGCGTGCTGTCGCCGCGCAGGGCGTCGTGCAGCAGGCGCTCGTAGGCCTCGGGCGGGTTGGCCTTGAAGCCTTCCACGTAGTCGAACTCCATGCGCACATCGCGGATTTCGGTGCCGCTGCCGGGCACCTTGGCATTGACGCGCACCGCAAAGCCTTCCTGCGGCTGGATGCGCAACACCAGCATGTTGCTCTTCACGCGGTTGGTGTGCTTGTTGAACAGAACGTGTGGGGTGTCTTTCCAGCGAATCACAATTTCGGTAGCGCGCTTTTCCAGGGCCTTGCCGTGGCGCAGATAGAACGGCACGCCGCTCCAGCGCCAGTTGTCGATGGCCAGCTTCATTGCCACGTAGGTTTCGGTGTGCGATTCGATGGCGACGTCTTCTTCCTGCAAATAGCCTTCATACTGGCCACGCAACGTATTCTGGCGCACGCCGTCGCTATCGAGGCGGCGCACCGAGCGCAGTACCTTCACTTTTTCATCGCGAATGGCGTTGGCATCCAGGGCCACCGGCGGTTCCATCGCCACCAGGCTCAAAAGCTGCAACATGTGGTTGACCACCATGTCGCGCAAAGCCCCGGCTTCGTCATAGTAGCCGCCGCGCCGGCCCACGCCCACTTCTTCGGCCACTACAATCTGCACATGGTCGATGTAGCGGTTGCTCCACAGCGGCTCCCACATGGCGTTGGCAAAACGCAAAACCATGATGTTTTGCACGGTCTCTTTGCCCAGGTAGTGGTCGATGCGGAAGATTTCCTGTTCGTTGAAATAACGAGCCAGCAGTTGGTTGAGTTCGCGCGCCGAATGCAGGTCGTAGCCCACCGGCTTTTCAACGATAAGCCGCCACCAACCCTCTTCGTTGTTTGCTTTGCGCTTGTCGCGAGCGCGCTTGAGTTCGCCCAGGTTCTCGATGATAGGAGCGAATTCGCCTGGCGGGGTCGCCATGTAGAAGAGGCGATTGCCACCGGTAGAAAACTGCTGTTCCAGCACATCGAGCCGTTCGTTGAGAAGTTTGAAAGCCTCCGCCTCGTTATAGGCACCTTGCTGGTAGAAGATGCGGCCTTCCAGTTTTTCCCAGGCTTTTTCATCCCATTTCAACCGCCCAAATTCCTTGACGGCTTTGGCCAGTCCGGCGCGGAACTCGACTTCATCGCGGGCGCTACGGCCATAACCCACGATGACGATGTTTTCGGGCACCATGGCCAGCGCCGCCAGGTCGTACAGCGCGGGCATGAGCTTGCGGTGGTTGAGGTCGCCGGTCGCACCGAAAATAGTGATGATGCAAGGCGGAGCGTGGCGGGTGACGGCATCGCCGCCCATTTCTATGATTTCACAGTCGGGTCCTTCACTGTGGATGGCGTGAGAGAGAGAATCGGGCATGAAACTGAAATCGTTCCTTAATACGGGTGTTGGATGTCGCAGTCCAGTATGCGCTATTGGCAAAAGGCTATCAACAATACAAAGGCGCGCCAGCCCCAGGGGGCGACGCGCCTCGTTGTTGATGGATGGTGTAATTAACCGAACAGGCGTTTCAAGAAGCCGCCCTGAGACGCGTTTTTATCGGTGGCTTTATGGCCTACAATATCGGTTGCCAGCGCCTGGATACGCGTTGCAATGGGTGAGTTGGGAGCCGAGAGTGTGAACGGCTTGCCTTCGTTCACTGCGGTGACGACCAATTTTCCGTCCGAAGGCAACTGGGCTTTGAGTTTGGTATCGAGCGCGGTTTCCACATCTTGAACCGAGATGCCGACGTCGCTGTTGGCGCGGTTGAGAATGACTTCGATTTTTTCCGGCGGGTATAGGCGGCGCAACATATCGAGCGCGGTGCGGGTTTTGTGAATCGCCAGCAAGTCGAGCGTGGTAACCAGGAAGATGGTGTTGGCAGCATCAAGGGCGGCCAGAGAGGTGTCTTGAAGCTGTGAAGGCAAGTCCACCACGATATATTCATAGCTCTGGCGTAGCTGGTCGAGGCTTTTTTCAATGGTGTAGACCGTGACGCTTTCAGCTAATTGCGGGGTGGCCGGAGCCACCAATACCTTCAGGCCACTGCCTTCATGCAGTGTGAGGTGCTGCTCCACCAGGTCGGCTTCGAGTGTCGAGGCGTCTTTTTGCGCCAGCCCGGCAATGGTATTGATGGGGTTGAGGTTGAGAATAAAGTCGATATCGCCGAATTGCAAGTTGAGATCAACCAATACCACTCGCTCGGAAGTGCCCGCGACGGTGTTGGCCAGAGTCACGGCCAGGTTGGCGGCCAGAACACTTTTACCGGCACCGCCCTGGGGCGAGTAGATGGCGATGACCTTGCCTTTGGCCTGTTGAGGCGCGTTGGCATTCTGGTGGGCTTCACGCTGGCGCTGCATGGTATCGGCCACGCCTTTCACGGTGCCGACCAAATCGTCGCCGAGCGGACGCACGATGTAATCGCGTGCACCGGTGCGCATTAAGCGGCGAATCAATTCCAGGTCGGGTTCGTCCAGGATGACGATCACGGCGACATCGGGCGTGGTCAGGCTGATTTCTTCAACCACGCTAATGGCGTCCAGTCCGGCAATGGCAACCGAGAGTAAAACGATATCGGGACGGGCAGCACGCACCGTTTCGATCGTTTCGCGGCCATCGCTTGTTTCGCCAACCACCGAGATACTGCGGCTGGTTCCCAGAATATTGGCAATTTTGTGCCGTTCTTCTTTTTTAGCGTCAGCTATTAAAACCTTGAGGGCCATAGGAATAATCTAATGAAATATTCGTCGAGAATTCTCGAAGTCACGTAACAGTTCGCTATTGGGCTGGTTTGCAATGATCGATACAGCAGAGGATGATGACACCTTTAAGCGTGTGAAGGATTTTAACACGAAAAATCAATCATAAACACAAAAAGGCGATATTAGTGCCGGAACAAACACGGAAAATGTGGAATATCGGCGTTCCATAAGACCCGGATAAAGCTCAAGAAAACGCTGCACAGGGAAGTGTATGGCCTGTTTTTGAGGGAGTTTAAGGGGAGGGGGAAGCCGCCTGCCGGAATCGAACCGGCGACCTTCTCATTACGAGTGAGACGCTCTACCAACTGAGCTAAGGCGGCAAACAACGGAAAGATTATAGCGAGCGCGCCGATGGGTTTCAAGGCGAGCAGAAGAGGAGTTGGGAGGTAGGAGATGGGAGATTAGGTGGCAACCATGCTTAAGAAACCCCAGTGAGAGCGGCCAAGGACGGTTGCCTCCTGTTTCCTGTATTCTGTCTACCGTCTACTTTAATATGCCATCGGCATGCTGGCGCGTTCGCGGGCCATGGTTTCCAGGCGGGCGATGCGCTCACCGGTTTCCGGGTGGGTGCGAAACAATCCGGCAAAGTTGACGCCGCGCACGCCCTTGAGCGGGTTTACGATGTACATATGGGCCGTAGCCGGGTCACCGTGCTGCATCGGAATTTGCGAAGTGCCCAGTTCCAGCTTGCGCAGGGCATCGGCCAGCCACATGGGGTTGCCGCAAATTTCCGCACCCAGGCGGTCGGCTTCGTATTCGCGGGAACGCGAAATCGCCATCTGAATCAAACCGGCAGCGATAGGTGCCAAAATCAGGGCAAGTACCATTCCCACCAGGCCGAGCGGGCTGCCGCCTTCTTCATCGCTGCCGCCGCCAAACCACATCATCATGTAGGTGAGGTGGGTGAGCGCACCGGCCATCATCGCGGCCACCGAAGAGATCAGAATGTCGCGGTGCTTGATGTGGGCCAATTCGTGCGCCACTACCCCGGCCAGTTCGTCGTGGGAAAGAATCTGCATCAGCCCCTGAGTCACCGCCACCGCTGAATGTTGCGGGTTGCGTCCGGTCGCAAAAGCGTTGGGCGCGGCTTCGGGGATGAGGTAGACGCGCGGCTTGGGCAAACCGGCGCGGGTGCAGAGCGATTCCACCATGCTATGCAGTTGCGGGGCATCGGTCGGGGAGACTTCCTTGGCACCGCTCATGGCGAGAGCAATTTTATCGGAGAACCAGTAACCACCCAGGTTCATGATGACAGTCATGCCCAGTGCAATCATCATGCCGCCCCGGCCAAACATCGAGCCGAATCCCAGCAGAATCGCCGTCATGGCAGCCAGCAGCGCGAAAGTCTTTAAGTTATTCAGCGTGCTGAAGCTTTTGGTGGTGGTAAAAGGCGTGTTCGTGTTGCCAACCCCGCTCAGGTGGGGCGGGGGAGAGGCTTTGTGGAAGTTGCTTTGGGGTGAGTTCATAGAGGGTGATGGGTAAATTTTGTTTCTTTATACGACTGGAGAAGATTGAAAATCATGACGCGCAATTGCCGCTGAGGTTGCACTTTTAGCGTGTTCGGGCCTCCTTCAGGAGAGTTGGAGCGAAAGCGACGACACCCTGCCCGAAAAGAGACCGCTTTCAGAAACGGAACTTTTTTCGTGTATCACAGGTCAAAACCACTCTTTTTAAGTCGTTATTGTCTCTTTTGAGTCTGCTACTGAACGGCATAATGAAAATTTAGGTTTAAAGAGTGTGTCCAAAGTGGCATAATGAATCTATCGATTCGCAAGTTTTTTAATGAAGTTGCCTCTCCGCGTTACTTATCGAAATAGAATCGGGGTGGGATTGAGGTGATTTGGGGTGATTATGCAGAGTATTAAAACGTCTGTAGTGCGCTGGGAACTGTTGGCGGCGCTGGGTATCGTGATGGTTGGCGTGTCATCGCCGACCGTTGCCGACGAAAAAGCCGAGCCGCGTGAGCGTAATATTCAATTTCGTGTTGATGAAAACGGTCGCAAGATTGCCGTCGAAGTTGCAAAGGTTCCCGACTCCCCGGCGTTTGCTCGTTTTACGTCCTGGCTGAAAAATTACACCCAGGCTCCTGCCGCGCAAAAAGCCGCACTGGAAGCCGAAGGTGTGCGCCTGGCAACCGAACGCCGCCAGCCAATGGCCGAGATGATTGAGCGCGATCCCAAGCGTGCCCTGGAATTGGCCATCTACCCTGCTCAAAGGGTTGGTTTGCCGGCCGCCGTGCTCGCTCAGTTGGAAGTTTTCGTGCAGGGACGCGGCACCTATCGCGTATTCAGCGGCAGTGCAGCGCCTCGTGGTGGCGTTGATCCGCAGAAACTTCCACAACTCAAGAAGTCGTCCCATAAGCATGCAGAAAAATTGTCATTTGATGGACAGGTCTATCAGGTGCATACATATGGTCGCCGGGCGGGACTGATGACCAAGAGCAATCTTCCCTTTTATGGTGTGGCAATAGGTGAAGAGTTGGCCCTGCACGAAAGTCCACTCCGCATCCTGGCAAAGGGCGAAACGCCGCCTGCCGGCGCGGTTGCCGGGAAGGATGGAGCGCTTTGTCCGGTATGTAAAAAATCGACCATCGGTGGTTTAGTTGGGGTGTTGGGAACGACGCTCTATTACTTCGATTCACAGCAGCATGCCGATGAATTTATCGAGCAGTTATGGGCGCTTGAAGAAGAAATTGGCCCTAATGCCCACGGATAAAACAGAAGAGGCGTGACAAGACGTTTTTTTCGTGTAGAATAATAGTGCAGAAAATTCCGGGAGTGATCTTTCTCTCGGTTATCAAACCTTATTTATAAAGACATCATTTCGTTCTGAGGGAGTCTTATGTATCGAACTGTTCAGTCCAGTCGGCGTTGGTGGAATAGTATACCGGGGATGTGTTCCGCTTTTTCCGGTAAAGCGGCTTCCGGGCAGGCATTACGCCTGTTTATGGGCATCTTGCTCATGTTTGGCCTCATGATGGGGATGAGTGTGTCCGAGGCATTTGCTCAAGGACATACCATCGGCACTAAAAGAGTGCTCTTCATTCGTGCCATTACACCGGGAACTAACTGGGTGCCGGACGCAATGATTAGTGATGCGGCCGCGACACAGTTGATGGATCGTGTGTCATTCTTCTATTTAGATCAGTCTTACACCAAAACTTCGTTCAATACGGTTGTTACAACGGTGAATCTGACTCAGGGTGCGCCTAACGTAGCTGAGTACTATCGCACCAAAGACTGTCAGATTTTGTTGGATGATGCGAAGCAGAAAGCGATTCCCAATGTTGGACCCCTGGAGCAGTTTGACCGTTTTATCGTGGCATTTAGCATCAATATTTATGCCATAGGAACCCATTCATCATTTTTGACATGGGCGGGACTTGCGACTGTTGGAGGTAATGATGTATGGGTTAGCCAGGTCGTGTTCAATAATCCTTCGTCACTTGGTTATTCGCCCTCTCCTGATAATCCCAGCGTGAGTTATTATTATCCGGCAGTTGTTGCGCATGAGTTGGGCCATAACTATGGTGCTCTTCATGCGAACTTATGGTTGCCGCACTTTTCAGCTACCAACATCGGCCAAGGTATTTCAAATGAATACGGTAACTTGTTCGATGTAATGGGTAATCGCGTTACTAGCCAGATTCCGGATGCGCATTTTACAGCGTCTGTTAAAAATCGCATGAACTGGTTGCCAACGGGTCAGGGTATCGACGTGCTGGAACACGATGCATCCAGTAGCGGCGTCTATACGATAGAGGCACTCGATAATCGTTTGAGTCCGCTCAATGGTCCCAATCCATTGGCCCTTAAAATCAAGCGCAACAAGAAACGACTCAATCCCTTGAGTGGTGAAAACTATTGGGTCGAATTCCGGGATAGATGGTTCACGAGCAATGAGTATGTGAAGAACGGAACCATTCTAACCTGGGATTACAATCAATACTCTTCAGGTAAGAGTACGGATCTCATCGACACGACTCCGGAAACCGAATCGATCCAATCCAGTATCTTCTCTGAATACTGGTTTGGCGGTAGCGAAGATGCGCCTCTGACCATTGGTCGCACTTTTAGCGATCTCGATGCGGTGCCGGACATTCACATCACCCCTCTCAGCAAAACATCGATTGGTGGAGGGCGTAGTGAATTTAAGGTGCAGGTGCATATCGGCACTTTCAGTGACAATGAAAATCCGATTATTGATTCGCTAACTCCGTCACCAACTACAACCGCAAATGCTAATGAGGACATCAACTTTTCGGTGACAGCTCACGATCCGGACGGCGATGCACCATTGTATTATCATTGGGACTTTGGCGATGGCACTACCTCGAACAATACGAGCGCTAATCAGACTCACCAATACAGCGGCAATAATCGTGAATATGAAGTTCATCTTCGCGTCTCCGATGGTAAAGGTGGTGTCGCGGAGCAGAGCATTAAGGTGACAATCGGTGTGCCCGCAACGCACACCGTCAGTGGTGTCGTAAAGTTTTTGGATCGCAGTTCCGAACCGGATGTTCAGGCAACTCTTCAACCCGTTCCCAACGCTCTGGTCCGTGCACGCATTAACAACACCGTTACTTGGGATGACTACAATAAGTGGCGTTATGCATATACGGATGCTAACGGCTATTATGAAATCGTTGGTTTAGAGGATGGAGAATACATTCTCGATGTGAGTAAGGATGGCTTTAACGCTGTGCCTGCCGGATCTGGAGCAGAACTTGATCTCCCTCCGTACTGGTCGAATCCTGTCACGGTGACAACTGACGTAACAGATAAGAATTTTTTGGCAGCGTTAACGGATATTTATCCGCCTGAAGTCGTCATCACGAAACCGACCGCTGGTAGTTCGAGCACGACACTGACTGAAATTGAGGGTACAGCGACTGATAATGTTGGTGGAGCAGGCGTCGCCAATGAGGTGCTGGTGTCATTACAGCGATTTAGTGATGGCAAGTATTGGAATCCTAATACCAGTGCCTGGGTAACCATTACCGACCCCAACCCCAATGCCAATGATGGCAGTAATGCTGCCGAGCGTATTGAAAATGCTGCTCCCAAAATGTTGGCCGGTCTGGACAGCCCAGATGTTAATCCCAGCAAAGGATTGGCAAAGAATTGGGTTTTGGGAAGTGGTCAACTTCCCGATACCCTTAGCCCTGACGATTATACGATCACTGCTACTGCAATTGATTACGCTGGTAATCGTGGAGGATCGGCAATCTCTATCACCATCACCTCGACTCCTGGTCCTGGCGATGATGACGATGATGATGACGATGACGATGATGACGATCCGAACGGTATCGGGACTTCGCGTATCGACTTGAACGGCTCCGGCACCGGCGTCAACCGTTCCAACATTACCTGGGTTCAGAACCAGCCCGTTGTGCTGGCCGATCCTCAGGCAACCGTTACCAATACGCAAAATACCATTGCCAAGATTGAGGTTTCGATTGTCAATCGTCAGAATGGCATCAATGAAGTACTGTCTGCAACTGCTGCCGGTGCCGTGATTGTGCAGCCTTACGATGCCAACAACGGCATTCTGACCCTGATGGGTCCGGCTGACCCGGCTGATTTCCAGACGGTGGTTCGTTCGGTAACTTATCAGAATAATGCCGCAACACCGACCGGAACTTCACGCAGCATTCGCTTCCGTGCCTTCGGTGCCGTGCAGCCTGCGTTCGCTACCGCGACCATCACCACCAATCCTGGTCCTGGTCCCGGCGACGATGACGATGATGACGACGACGATGACGACGATGACGATGATGATGACGGCCCCGGTCCTGGCGATCCGACCGATGACGGTGGTAACGGTAGTGGCGACAGCAACGGAAGCTCTGGCACGGCCAACTCCCGCCTCGACCTGAACGGTAAGGGTGCTGGTTTCAACTACACCTCCGACTGGAATAAGGGTCAGGCAACCAACCTGACCAGTGGCGATGCCACGGTGAAAGAAACCGATGACCAGGTCCAGAAGATTCTTGTGATCCTCGAAGGGGCCAGCATGGGTGCCGATGAAAGCCTCAGCGGCGGCGGCGGCACTTATAGTAACGGAACTTTGACAATCCAGGGTCCCAAGACCCGTGCCGCAATGGAAGCGGCGGTGCGTTCGGTTGTTTACACAAGTTCGTCGAATGCTTCCGGCCAGACCCGTAAATTCCGTTTCGAGATGTATGGTGACAGCGATACGGCGGTAACGTCGCGAGCCTACACCTTCCTCAATACGAAAGATTCCGGTAATGGCAACAACCAGATGTTCACCGGCACCGCTTCGGTTTCGGGAGATACGGCAACCATCGTGTATCGCGTTAAGAATGTGACTTCAACGCCGATGACCGGCATCCTCATCTCCGGTAGCCTGGCTGGCGGACGTCCCAATACCGAAGCCGTGGGCACTCCCGAAGTCAGCAAGGGAACTGTCACGATTCGCTGGACCAATCCGCCGTCGTTGAAGCGTATGCTCGACAAGTCGACCGCAGGCAAGACGATTCGTTGGTCGATTGATACTCTCAACGCAGGTGAAGTCGCAACCTTGACGATTGTGGCACCGCTGCGTGAGCATAGCGGATACGGTAAACAATTGACGTCGACCTGGAAAGCTGATTTCCCGGGTCTGATCACCGATGAAGCTGTCGACCCGTTGCAAATGCCGTAACTAAAGCAACGTTAGCTTAAAATCGAAGTCTTAAATAAGTGCCTGGATTCGCAGTTTTGGAATCCAGGCACTTTTTATTGAAGTACGCTGTATACTGGATAGAGTTACTTTGAATGGTATATGAGTGTGATGAAACACAAACTGGGTAATCAGTCTAATGCGCAAACCTCATCTCGTGGCTTTACGTTGATTGAAATCTTGGTCGTTCTGGCAATTATCACAGTGCTGGCTGCTATTTTGTTTCCAGTGTTTGGGCGCGCGCGCGAAAATGCACGACGAACCTCCTGCATGAATAATCTCAAACAGATTGCCACTGCTTCACAACTTTACCTTCAAGATAATGACCGTCGTTATCCGCCTTTTCCCCCGCCTGAAGATGACGACGGCAACGTGGGTTGGGCCTGGGAGTTACGTAAGCTCCTGGAAAGCGACCAAATTTTTCAGTGTCCCTCAGAGAAATTAGGCGGTGATGATATGGACGAGGAAGGTAACCTTATTGGTGGCTTCACAGATTATTGGATGAATTATAATTTGGAGGGAATGTTTGAAGGGCGGATACAGTTCCCTGCCAATACCATTTTGCTGGGTGACGGCAAGGGGGATGCTATTAACTATTCTCTCCCAACAGTCGCTTTTTACGATTGGGATCCCGTCGCCGAATACGCCCAACGGCACTTCGATGGTTCTAACTACGCTTTTCCCGACGGACATGTCAAATGGCTCAAACCCTCACAGATTTCTTTAACCGATAATCCGACTGGAACGAATTTCACTTTCGTGCCGTAAAAGAAATCAATAAATTCAAGCAACGCCGAGAAGTCAAAACAATAGTCGAAGCGATGGCGCGAGTCGCGCTCCCTGTTTCTCTAACTTATACTTTCCTACTCATGAAAACACGCTTTTTGAAACATTCCGCAATTTCCCAGCAACTTACCAATCCGCGTTGGTTGATCGCGCTGCCGCTCTTCCTCACCGTGGCTGGTTGCAACGCCCAGGACAACACACCGGCTGCCGAAGAAGTTCCAACGCCGCCAGTTGAAATGAAGAGCGATGCCCCGGCTGCCGATAAAGCCGAGAGTGCCGATGCGGGTAAACCCGATCCGGCCTATAAAGTGGTCAATGAAGCGCAGCCCGGTTTGCCGCCCGCAGCAATTTCTGCGCTCGACAAAGTGAAAGTTTCGCCGCCGTCTGCAGGCAAAGCGCCCAAAACCGCCAAGGTGCGTTTGGTCACTTCCAAAGGGCCGATCGTGGTGGAACTCAATGGCGAAGCCGCTCCCTTGCATGTGAAAAGCTTCCTGCATCTCTCGAAAATGGGTTTCTACGATAAAACGGTGCTGCACCGCTATGAGCCTGGTTTCGTGATTCAGGGCGGCGATCCGCTCACCAAGAACCCGGCGCTTAAAGAGTATGCCGGTATCGGTGGCCCCGGCTACCAGGTGCCGCGCGAGCGCAATTCGCTCAAGCACGATGCATTCGTATTTGCCGCTGCCCGTTCGCAAGACCCCAACTCGGCTGGTAGCCAATTCTACATCACCCTGGCCTCTGCCCCGTTCCTGGATGAAGGCGATGGGTATACCGTCTACGGCAAGGTTGTGGAAGGCCGCGATACGGTGTTGAAGCTGCGTGCCGATGACAAGCTGAACAAAGTCGAAATCCTCAAATAAAAAGCCGTTTACAAGCCCCGGACGCGAGCGTTCGGGGCTTGCAGGTTGTTCCCGTAGTTGTGTTCGTTATGTTGTTTTTTTCTCTTTCCCGTTTAAAGCCGTATTGTGTCGGCATTGCGCTCGGTGTGGCGATGCTGGGTGGTCTTAAAGTCGTTGTCGCGAACGAAGTTCCCCCTTCACCATCTGAGAAAACCCCTTCGGAAGCGCTGCCCGCGCCCGGTGCTCTTGTGACAGAGCAACCCGGTGCCATGGTTCCCGATGCAGGCTGGGAGATTCTTTCAGAGCCTCGTAAAACCGATTCTCAAGCTCCGGCTCCTGATGCTCCTTCCGATCCGCAGCAACCGGCGCAAGTCGATAATGAAAGCCTGCGCTCCATCGTTACCCGCCGTAAGCTGGCCTTGCCACTTAAAGAGGCCAATATCATCATCCGCAAAGCCGATCGGCGTCTGGAACTCTACAGTGGGCAAACCCTCATCAAAACCTACCGTGTTGCGTTAGGCGATAACCCGGCGGGCCACAAACAGCGCCAGGGCGATAGCCGCACACCCGAAGGCCATTTCTACATCTGCACCCGCAACGCCAAAAATTCGGCGTTTCACATTTTCCTGGGACTTTCTTATCCGGGAGTGCCAGATGCCAAGCGTGCCGTCGATTCCAAGCAGATTACCTGGCGCGAATATCAAATTATCAACCAACGGTTAGCTTCACGCGGCCGTCCACCGTGGGAGACCAAACTGGGCGGTTGGGTCGGCATCCACGGCGGCAGTGATGCCTCTTTCGCAAAAAAGATGCGCAACCAGCGCGGCAAGAACGATTGGACGGCCGGTTGCGTGGCACTCACTAATCAGGAAATCGCCGAAATCCACGCCGCTACGGTGCTGGGAACGCCGGTTGAGATTAAACCGTGAGAATGGCTTTGAACGTCGAACATTGAACGGTTCAACATCGAACGTCGAATATCGTTGTGTCAAAGGTTGAGCACAGCGTGCCATGCATGGCACGCTGCAGGGTATTTCTGAAACACCAGACTCTTAGTCAATTATCTTGCTTGCCTTCGTTGAACGTTTGATGTTGAATGTTCAATGTTCAATGTTCGAGGTTCAAGCCTTTCTTCACCCCGGCGGCCATTCCATCACTCGTCCGCCCAGCACGTGGACATGCAGGTGATATACCGATTGCCCGCCTTCTTCGCCGATGTTGGTGACGAGGCGAAAGCCGTTTGGGCAGCGCTGCGCACCCAGTTTGGCAGCGACGGATACCACATGCCCCAATGTCGCGGCATCGGCTTGCACGGCATCTACGAATGGTTCTCGTGGAATGACCAGGATGTGGGTGGGGGCTTGCGGGGCGATATCGGGGAAGGCAACACAGATTTCATCTTCATAAACCAGTTCGACTTCGATTTCGCCGCGAGCGATTTTTCCAAAAATTGTATCGGCCATATTTCTCCTTGGGTGTGGGTTGGTGGTAGAATGGTCAGGGTTTGTGTCGCGGCAGAGTTGGCCGCGTTTGGGTAAAATTATAACGATTCTTTTCGGGGTGTAGCTTTCGCTCCCCCATCTCTTTCCATGATTAAATACGTTTTTGTAACCGGCGGCGTGGTATCTTCAATTGGCAAAGGCATTGCAACGGCCTGTCTGGGCACTTTGCTGAAGGCGCGCGGCTATAAGGTTTCGCTCCAGAAAATCGATCCCTACATCAACGTCGATGCCGGGACCATGAACCCGCATCAGCACGGCGAAGTGTTCGTGACCGAAGATGGTGCCGAAACCGACCTCGACCTGGGCCACTACGAGCGCTTCATCGACCAGAACCTGTCGCGCTTTTCCTCGCTGACCACCGGCACCGTCTACAGCAACGTCATCGAGCGCGAACGCCGTGGTGACTACCTGGGCCAGACGGTGCAGGTCGTGCCGCACATCACCGATGAAATCAAAGACCTCATCCGCCGCAACGCGGTGCAGGCCGGGGCCGATGTCGCCATCGTGGAAATTGGCGGCACCGTGGGCGATATCGAATCGATGCCGTTCACCGAAGCCATCCGCCAGATGAAGATGGACGAAGGCGCCGAAAACGTGATGTATGTCCATGTCACCCTGATTCCGTTCGTTGGGCCGCGCAACGAGATGAAAACCAAACCGACCCAGCACAGTGTGCGCGACCTGCGCAACATCGGTATTGCGCCCGACGTGCTGATCTGTCGCACCAAGCTGCCCTTGGCCGAAGAGATGAAGCGCAAAATCTCGCTTTATTGCGACCTTGCACCGGACGCTATCATCGAGGGTCTCGATACCGATACGCTGTACCGTTTGCCTTCGATCTTCGAAGAGCAGAACTTCGCCCGCATGGTCTGCAAGCGTTTGGGGCTGGATAAAACCGCGCCCGATCTCACCGAGTGGAACCGCATTGTGCAGGCAGTCGAAAATCCCAAGAAGCGCGTCACCATCGGCCTGTGCGCCAAATACATGGCCAACGAAGCCTCGCCCGATACCTACATCTCCGTGGTGGAAGCGCTCAAGCACGGTGGCATCGAGAACGAAGCCGAAGTCGATATCAAATGGGTCGATGTCGAAGATCCAGCACAGGTGAGCGCGCAACTCCTTGATGTCGATGCCATCGTCGTGCCCGGCGGTTTCGGTTCGCGTGGCGTGGAAGGCAAGCTCGAAGCAATCCGCTATGCTCGCGAAAACAAAGTGCCGTTCCTGGGCCTTTGCCTGGGCTTGCAGTGTGTGACCATTGAATATGCCCGCAACGTAGCCGGTCTGGCAAATGCCAACTCCGAAGAGTTCGACGAGAACACGCCATATCCCGTCATCGCCTTCCTGGAAGACCAGCGCGGCGTCGATGCCAAAGGCGGCACCATGCGCCTGGGCACCTACACCTGCGTGGTCTCGCCCGGCTCGTTGGCCAACAAGCTCTATGGCCGCGATATGGTGCTTGAGCGCCATCGCCATCGCTATGAAGTGAATCCACAATATCACCGCGCCCTGAGTGAAGCCGGGTTGCAGTTCTCCGGCACCAGCCCCGATGGTCGTCTGGTGGAAATGGTCGAGCTGTCCGATCATCCGTTCTTCATCGCCAGCCAGTTCCATCCCGAATTCAAGTCGCGCCCGACCAACGCCCATCCGCTGTTCCGTGGCGTGGTGCAGGCCGCCGTTGAATATGCCGAAGACAAGGCTGAAGCGGCTCCTCTTGAGGAAACCGAAGTGACGACGCTGGTTTAAGAGTTTTCAGGTAGCAAGAAAAACGAACGATCTGGTGAGGTATGGCTGTGAAAAGCCACCTCACGGATCGTTTTTTATTAGATCTTGGAACTTAGATTTTAGATCTTAGGATGAGTTCAGTAGAGCAAGAAACCTAAGTTCTAAGCTCTAAAATCTAAGTTCTTCTTGAAAACAAAAACTCCCGGCACAAGCGAGTGCCGGGAGTTTTTCAGTCTGGTGAGTTTGGCTTAGTTATACAACGGAAAGGCTGCGCACAGCTTGGCAACACGTTCACGCAAACCGGCCAGAGCAGCCTCATCGTCACGCGATTTGATGGTCTCGGTGATGATGGCGGCGACTTCGCGCATCTCTTCTTCCTTGAAGCCGCGTGTGGTCATGGCGGGGGTGCCCAAACGCACGCCGGAGGTGACGAACGGCGAGCGGGGGTCGAACGGAATCTGGTTCTTGTTGCAGGTGACGCCCACGCTTTCCAACAAATGCTCGGCGTCTTTGCCGGTGATGTCGGCCGGGGTGAGGTCGACCAAAACCAGATGGTTCTCGGTGCCGCCGGTTACCAGGCGCAGGCCGCCTGCGATGAGGCCTTCGGCCAGGGCGTTGGCGTTCTTGCGAATCTGCTGCTGGTAGGTCTTGAATTCCGGTTTGAGCGCTTCGCCAAAACAGATGGCCTTTGCAGCAATGATGTGCATCAGCGGGCCGCCCTGAATGCCGGGCATGATGGCTTTGTCGATCTTCTCTGCCCACTCGCTGCGGCACAGGATGAGGCCGGCACGGGGGCCACGCAGCGTCTTGTGGGTGGTGGTGGTTACGAAGTCGGCGTGAGGCACCGGGTTGGGATACTCACCGGCAGCGACCAGACCGGCCACGTGCGCCATGTCTACGAGGAACAAAGCGCCGACTTCATCGGCAATCTCGCGGAATTTGCTCCAGTCGATGACGCGCGGGTAGGCCGAAAAACCGGCGACCAGCATCTTTGGCTTGTGTTCGAGAGCCAGGGCACGCACCTCTTCGTAATCGATGCGTTCGGTTTCCTTGTTGAGGCCATAACCGATGCCGTTGTACATTTTACCGGAGAAGTTGATCTTATAGCCGTGGGTCAGGTGGCCGCCAGCGGCCAGATTCATACCCAGGATGGTGTCGCCTGGCTGCAATGTTGCCAGGTATACACCTGCGTTGGCCTGTGAGCCGGAGTGCGGCTGCACGTTGGCATGTTCGGCACCGAAGATTTGCTTGGCGCGCTCGATGGCGATGTTTTCAGCGACATCGACTTCATCGCAGCCACCGTAATAACGCTTACCGGGGTAGCCTTCGGCGTATTTATTGGTGAGAACCGTGCCTGCCGCTTCCAGCACGGCGCGCGAAGTGAAGTTTTCGCTGGCAATCAGTTCGATGGTGTTTTGTTGACGGTGCAGTTCAGCGTCAATTGCGGCGGCGATTTCAGGGTCGGCAGCGCGAACGTGGTCAATTCCAAAGTGTGGGTTGGACATACATACTCCCAGAGTGATTTTCTTAAAAGTGCGCTTAGGATTTTATCAGGATTGGGGAGATGGGGCCGCTTATACCGCCCTGCAAATTAACATACAGGCTCTTCTCTGGCCGATAGCACGCAAAGCCTTCGGCTGCGCAAACTTCGTCGCGAGTTTTCGCGATTTTTTAACAGGCCACAGATTAACACAGATTACACAGATTGGGGGCAGAGAGCCGTTTAACGTTTCAGTTCATCATCGGTTGATGGCGACCGTTTACTGATCGCTAATTCAACCTTCATCTGTGTAATCTGTGTCAATCTGTGGCTAAATGAAAAACGTTAAGCACTTTTACGCAAAACAATTTCCACTGGCAAGCATACGCGTTCGATGGGCAGGGTAGGGTTCTCCACCCGTTGCAAAGCGGCACGCGCGGCTTCTTCGCCCATTTGTTCCATTGGTTGGCGCACGGTGGTGAGCGGCGGGTTGCTCTGGGCGCCTTCGGGACGGTCGTCGAAACCGGCGATGGCAATGTCTCCAGGAACGTTATGTCCTTGTTCTTGCAAGATACGGAGTGCAATCAATGCGCTCTGGTCATCGGCGAAAACCAGGGTTTGCGGCGTAGACGGTGTCGATTGAAGCAGGGCTTGTAAGTGTTTGCCCACTTCCTTTTCCAGTGTCGCGATGTATTCCTGATGCGAGGCCGCCGGTGCGAGTTTCAAGGTGCGAATCCGTTCCCGTGGGCAGGCCAAACCGTTGTCGTTGAGGGCGTCGCGAAAACCCTGGAGACGCAGTTTGGCCGAGGAAGAAGTCAGTTCGCCCAGCCAGGCAAAGTTGATGTGTTTCCGTTTAATAAGAGCAGCAGTGATGTCGTAACCGCCCTGATAGTTATTGGCGACGATGGAGGGCGTTTCGATGTCCTCGAAGTAGCGGTCGATGAGCACGAAGGGAAAGTCGTCCAGCTTCATGCGGAAAATCTGTTCGGCTATATCGTGGTGCGCGAGAGGAAAAATAATCGCGCCGTCGAGTGGAAATTCGCGCAGGTGCTGGATATTTTGCGCTTCCTTATCCCAGTTGCCGCGTGAATCGAGAATGAGGGTACGCACGCCTTCGGCATCGAAGACATTCTGCACGCCCCGGGCGATCTTGAGAAAAATGTAATCTTCCAGGTTGGGTAATACCAACGCAATGCAGTGCTGAGTTTTGGTTTTGGAGGCGACGAAGCTGCCTTTACCCTGCACCGAATAGATGAGGTTTTCGTCTGTCAGAATGCGCAGGGCCTGGCGCACTGTCAGGTGGTTGATGCCGCCAAACTGCTCGCAGAGTTCACGCACCGTTGGCAACATGTCGCCCGGCTGCAACTGCCCCGATTGAATCTGTTCGCGCAGGAAATTTTCGACCTGCCGATACAGGGGGGGAGAGGAAACCATATTCGATTTCGAGGTAATATTGCGCATTGTTATATAGGCGTTACTATATAACATAACAAATTCAGAGACGGTGCTACAAAGAATTGAGAAGCAAAATTTGCGATATATTTACTATTGAGACTGCCACTTATATTTCAAGAATGTTTCCAAAAGATTTATTTTATGTTTAGAAACTATTACGAATGGGTATAATAGATATATAAGACATATATAAATCAGTGGAGGCGTGTTGATGAATACCACTTTTTCCAAGTCGGAAGCATCGGCAAAGCGTCTGGGGTTTACCCTTGTAGAGTTGCTTATCGTCATTGCTATCATATCGCTGCTGGCGGCCATTCTGTTCCCGGTTTTCGCGCGTGCCCGTGACAACGCCCGCCGCGCTAACTGCCAGAGTAACCTCAAGCAGATGGGCCTGGCATTGATGCAGTATGTGCAGGACTATGACGAGCGTTTGCCTAATCGCGGGGTGGGTAACATCGACGTGCAGGTTCGCCTCCAACCGTATGTCAAGAATCGCCAGATCTTTATTTGTGCCAGCCAGAAAACGATAGTGAGCGCAACCGGAATCGAGTCGCCATTCGATGCCAATATCAACATCAGCTACGGTTACAATTTCGAGCAGGCCGATACCAAATACCCACCCCATATTGCTTACATCCAATTCGCCGACCGGCTTTGTCTCATCTCCGAACAACGCGGAAGTGTCGATAGGGTGGCGTTGCCCGGTGCATTGACCGACCAACGCTTCTGGCTCGATTTCCGCCATTTCGATGGAGTGAACCTGCTCTTCGCCGATGGACATGTGAAGTGGTATGACGACAGCAATCAGGGTGTCACCTACAACAGTGTGACGGCGACTTCCAAGCATACCGGTACCTTCTGGCTCCCCACCGAGACCCGCCCTTAAGCCTTGCCCTTAATCAGAAAAGAATCGATATCATGAAAGCGAAATTTTTTCCTGTCATTTGTGCGGCGCTGGCTTTAGCCGCGTCACCGTTATTCCCTGTGCATGCGCAGAATATACCGCAGAACCTGATTTCCAACGGTAATTTTGAAACCGATGACGATGACAACGGCCAGCCCGATGGCTGGGGCACCGCCAAAGCCGGGATGTCGTGGGAAAGCGAAAACGGCAACCGTTTCTATCGCCTCAAAGCGCCTGCTCCCGGCAAGACGACGATGGTGTATCGGCTGATTCCCATTCCAGCCGGGGTGCGCGCGGTGGAACTTTCGTGGAAGCAGCGCATCACTGATTTGAAGCCGGGTAAACAGGCCTGGTTCGATGCCCGCATCATGATGGAGTGGAAAGATGGGGCCGGGCAAAAACTCAAGGGTGCGCCGTCCGCTCCCTACTCGCGCAAGAACACCGAGAGTTGGGTGGAGCGCAACGTCAAGTTTCTGGTGCCCGAAGGCGCGGCAAATTTGGAGTTCATGCCCTCCCTGTTTCAGGTGGAAAGCGGCACGCTCGATCTCGATGATATTGTTTTGAAACAGACAGAGGCTGCGCCGGTGGCAGCCGCCGCTAAAGAACGGGCCGAGGCTTACGAAGCCAAGAAAGCCGCTGATGCAGCCAAGCGCGATGCGAACATCGCCAGGAACGTGAGCGCCGATGGTTCGCTCATTGCTAACGGCGATATGCAGGCCGATGCCAATGGTGACGGCGTGCCCGACAAATGGGGCAAGCCTAAAGAAGGCAGCGGCATCAGCTTTGAAACCGAAGGCGAGAATCGCTTCTTGCGTCTCACTTCCACCGAGCCGTTCAAGATGGTGCTTCACTACCAACCGGTGCAACTGCCAACGACGGCCAGGGCGATTGAAATCACCTGGAAGCAGCGCACCAGCAATATGAAGCGCGGCAAACAGAACTTTCACGATGCCCGCATCATGACCGATTTCATCGACGGCTCATTCAAGAAAATGAAAGGCGGGCCAGTGCTGGCTTCGACCCGTTCCGACAGTGATGGCTGGGTCGAAAAAACCAAGTCGCTTCTGGTGGCCGATGGCGCGGCGGGCATTGCCCTCATGCCGGCGTTGTTCCAGGTGGAAAGCGGCACCTTCGATCTGGACGATTTTTCCGTAAAAATTATCGATGCAGCCGTGCTTCAAGCCGAAGCTGCCAAAGCCGCCGAAGAAGCGAAATTCATCAATGTAGAGCCGGAAGCAGCCAACCGGGAAAAGTGGCCGTCCGTATTGCATATCGTCGGCAACAAAGTGCTTGATAATAATAACCGCGAAGTGCTGCTACGCGGTGTGAACGTGGTCAGCCTGGAGTGGAACCCGCGTGGTGAGCGGGTGCTGCGCAACACGCTGGTGGCAATTGACGATTGGAAGAGTAATGCCATTCGTCTGCCGGTGAAGGAAGAGTATTGGTTCGATGAAAAAGGCGGCGAGGAGTATCGCCGCCTGGTCGATAACGTCATCATGCTGGCGGCTAACAGGGGAGCCTATGTACTGCTCGATTTGCACCGCTATCGTGCCCCTAAAAAAGTGCATGCCGATTTCTGGAAAGATGCCTCGGCGCGTTACAAAGATCACCCTGCCGTTATTTTCGATCTCTTCAACGAACCCCACAGCATCAGTTGGGAGATATGGAAAAACGGCGGTTTCGTGGAAGATAAAAATGCTCCTGCCGATGAAGACGCGTTTCTCTCGCCCGAAGACAAAGCACTTAATGCCAAGGGGTTCCGCTCCATCGGCATGCAGGCGCTCATTGATGCGGCCCGCTCCACCGGAGCCAAAAATATTGTGATTGTCGGCGGCCTCGACTGGGCCTACGATGCTTCGGGGCTGGTTAAAGGTTATGAACTCGATGATCGCGGCGGCAACGGCATTATGGTGGCGACTCACATCTACGCCGGTAAGCGCGACTGGCAGGGCAAAGTGCTCAGCGTGGCCGATAAATACCCGATCGTGGTATCCGAGTTTGGTGCCAATACCAAAAAGTTCGAATTCATCCCCGCCGATCAGCAAGAAGACGCCGATACCTGGGTGCCGAAGGTTTTCGGGTTCATCCAGAAACACAAGTTTCATTACACCGCGTTTTCATTTCACCCCGGTGCCGCGCCGCGTATGCTGGCCGGTTGGGACTACACTCCCACGCCCGAATGGGGCGCGGTGGTAAAGCGTGAGTTAGCGGGTGAAAAGTTTGCTGATGCGGGTATGCGATAATGGGTTTCGCTTGACTTTGAGAGCATGAAGCCTTATAATCTACCCCGAAGATAGGATATTGTAGTCTTTAACGGCTTTTAAAATTATGAATCGCCTCAATTCTCGCCATTCTTTGTCCGGTGCATGCAAATGTTTTGCATGTTGTTGCCTGGCAATGGTGGCGCGTCAACGAGGGGACGATTTGCAGTAGCGAAATATCTCCCATATCGACTTGATTCAAGCGCCTCATTCCCCAGTGGAACAGGGCGCTTTTTTGTTGCCCGCAAACAGTGTTAATGAGAGATTTTCCAAAGGCCGTAAAAAACATGAACCAACATCACACCGCACAATATAATCACGAATCACCAGCAGCACAGGCCGCCTATCTGCGCGCCCAACTTTTAAGCGAGGAAGCGTTGTTCGCAAATTGGGCCTGGCCCGATCATATTTCGCCGCAACATGCGCCGCTGGAACTGGTGGATGTGCGCCACTACGTTTCCCGCCTGCACGTTCTCGATGCGCCCCGCTGGAGCCTGCCGCAACAGCGTTTCAACGTGCGGCTGGAAGTGGCTGTGCGCCTGGGACGTGCTGCGCGCCGTTTGCCCACCGGCTACAGTCTGGGTTTTTGGGAAGGCTACCGTTCGCTCGGCGTGCAACGTGGATTGTGGGAAACCGGTCTTGGCCTGCTCCGCGAGCATTATCCGCAACACGGCGAAAGTGATTTGGAAACCTTGCTCGATACGTTTATTGCACGCCCTGATGCCAATGCCCCGCACACCCTGGGACGGGCAATCGATATTGCGCTGACCGATGCACGTGGCGTGGTGCTCGAATCGGCCTCCGACCTGGGCTTGCTGCGAGACGCGTTGGAATCGGCGGGGCTGACCAACTACGAGCCGGAATGGTGGCACTGGTCGTATGAAGAAGCGCAGTTGGAGTTCTTGCAATAAGCAGTGCGGTAAAATAGCAGTATGGCATCGCACGATTCACAGGATAAACCCCTCGCACCCGCAACACAGTTCGTTCATGGCAGTGAAGGCCCCGACGCCCAATTCGGTGCCGTGGCCCCGGTTTTGGTGCGTTCCAAAACCTATCGCCAGCCGGTTTTCGGGGAAGATTCGACCTGGAAATATGCCCGTGGCACCAACCCTACACGCGTGGCATTGCAGGCCAAGCTCGAAAGCATCGAAGGTGAAGGGCAGGCCACGGTGTTCGGCTCCGGCCTGGCGGCGACAACCTGCTTGTTACTGACTCTCTCGCCCGGCGACCACATTCTTTTTTCGACTGAAATCTACGGCGGAACCTACCGCTTGCTCGACCAGCTTTTCAATAATTTTGGCTTGAGCTTTAGCTTTGCCGATTTCAACAACCGCGAAGAAGTGCTGCGCGAAGTGAAGCCGCAGACCAAATATCTCTTTATCGAGACGCCGTCTAACCCGTCGCTGCACGTTACCGATTTGGAAACAGCAGGCGCACTCTCACAGGAAACCGGTGTGCCGCTGTTGGTGGATGGCACTTTCGCGCCGCCTGTGACCACCAAGGCGTTCGATTACGGTGCCGATACGATTCTCTACAGCCTCAGCAAATATTTCTCCGGGCACAACGATGTCATCGGTGGCGCACTTGTCACCAAGAACCCGGCGCTGCACGAGCGGCTCAAGTGGATGCAGGGCGCGGTCGGCGCTATTCTTTCGCCGGATGAATGCTATCGTGTGTTGCAAGGCATCAAAACCCTGCCCATGCGCTGGGAGCGATGCAGTGCCACGGCGCAACGCGTGGCCGAGTTTTTAGCCGGGCATCCTGCGATCAAGCGCTCGCTCTATCCCGGTTTGCCGCAGCACCCGCATCATGAAGCGGCCCGTCGCCAGATGCAAAACGGTTTTGGCGGCGTGGTGGCGTTTGAAACCCATGACCACGACCAGGCCCGGCTCAAACAGTTTGTCGATGGTATCCAGGAGCGCGGCACTATTGTCTACGCCGAAAGCCTGGCCAGCCCGGAGACGATTTTGTCTTACCCGCTGCACATGAGCCACCGCGCCGTCCCGCCTGAAGACTTGAAAAATTTGCAGATCAATGCGGGCTTTTTCCGGTTATCGCTGGGCTTTGAAGACGCCGGGGATTTGATTGACGATTTGGCTCGTGGGTTGGAAAGATTGGCCTGAAGAACCGCGCGCGTCAGCGAGCCGGACTGTTTTATCTCTTTGCTTTTCCCAGCATTAATCGGGCTTAGCGCAATGCTTATACAATCCACTTGCTCACGCGCGTGGTTCTGCGACTTCATCGTTGCGCCTGAAGAACCGCGCGCGTGAGCGAACCGGACGAGCCCGTTGTTTTTGCTTGTTTTATGTCCCGTGGGGCCTGGTAAGATGCTTTTGCCCTTCCACTTGCTCACGCGCGTGGTTCTGCGACTTCATCGTTGCGCCTGAAGAACCGCGCGCGTAAGCGAGCGGACGAGCCCGTTATTTTTGCTTGTTTTATGTCCCGTTGGGCCTGGTAAGATGCTTTTGCCCTTCCACTTGCTCACGCGCGTGGTTCTTCGACTTCACCGTTGCGCCTGAAGAACCGCGCGCGTTAGCGAGCCGGACGAGCCCGTTATTTTTGCTTATTTTATGTCCCGTTGGGCCTGGTAAGATGTTTTTGCCCTTCCACTTGCTAACGCGCGTGGTTCTTCAACTGCGCACGTGGCATTAGTGTTATGTCGCCTGCGTCGTTAAACGCGCGCACGGTTGGCGCAGAACTGCCACCTATTCGTCGCAAAACGTTGAGCCGGAACTCTTTGGTTTCGCCGACAATTTCCAGAGGAATTTCCATGCGCGCCTCATATCCGCCTTCCACAGGGCGGGCCGAATACTTCCATTCCAAACCTTCCACACGAAAATGCCCTTCGCGTGAATGGCGTTCCAGCACCCCGTTGCCACGTGCGGTGATAACGAAGCGGAAGCGCTCATCCAGAGTAGAGGGTGCTAACTCGATGGCGCACCATTCCTTTTCCAGGCTTGAGGTTTTCACGCGGAAAGTGGCGATGAGATGAGTGCCGTTATTAGCCAGCTTGAACCAGTCTCCGTTATACGTTTGTGGCAAGAATGGCACTTGTAGACGGACAGGTTCAATCTTTTCACGCAGCAAACCGTTGGGGAAAGGCGGAGTCTTGCGCAATCCGGCGCGCATCAGTTCGTAGTCCTCAATTGCATCACGTAACAGCATCAAACGAATCGAGGGCATGGGGCCGCTGCCGCCTACCAGTTCGGCGGGGTAGAGTAAGGTGCCGTCGCCATTGGTTCCGGCGTAGGACTGCAGGTTTTCCAGTGGTTTAGGCCCCCAGCCGTGGGCCATGGAATAGACAAAACCGGTGATGCCATAGCGCGCCATCAAACCGCCATAGCTGCGTACCGCTTGTGCGTCGTCATCCAGCAGCCAGGTGGGGTAAGGGTATTTCGGCTCCACCATCGTATACCACCAGGTTTCGCGGCCTTTCTTACGCTGGGCGGCCAACAGATTCTTATCGAGATGGCCTAGCCCGAAATAGTCGCCGATGCTGGGACACCAAATATCGACGGCCCCTTCTAAACCTTCGTTGGGATGCAGCGTGACACACTGTTTGATGGCGGGGTCGATGGCCTGCAGTTTTTTCCGGGTTTCGCGCACTTCTTCGTAGCGCTGGGGTGCCGGTTCGTCGATGTGATAGTAGAAATTTTTATGCAGCGCGTTGTTGGTGCGCAAGGCTTTGAGTGCGGTTTCAATGTTCTCCGGCTGGCTGATGGGTGGCAGGCGCACGCTCAAAACCCTATCGTCTCGAAGATAAGTAGCAGCTTGAGGGCTATCCCAGGCTACGGGCAGATCATAGGCATTGATGCGATAGTCGAGCAGGAAATCGTAATATTGCCGCTTTAATTTTTCATCGAATGGCAGGTTCAGATTTTTCTGATACCAATCGCGCAGCAGTTCGTAATACACCGCAACGGTGCCGCGCATAGTGGGTTTGGGCATTTGAGTCTTATCGACTTCCAGCGCAACAAAGAGGCGGCGTGCCGTTTCCCCATCGGCGGTGATGTCGATTTCGCCAAAATATTCCCCTGGCGCGGCCTGTTGGGGAGCCTGAACCGCCACCCAAAAAGCCTCGGTTTTGCCTGGTTCGATATTAATGGTGCTTTGACGGCTAAAGGGAATCAATGCATCGGGCCACCACAGTTTTTCCTGCCTCTTATTACCGCTGGGCTGATCGACATAAACGTAATTCTGACGGTAGAGCTGAAGTTGGCGCGCAGGGATGAAGTCGCCCAGGTGAGTGGCAAGCGGAGTGGCCTGCAACCGCAGGTTTTTCAGGGGTTTGTCACCGGCTGTGACGACGATTTGAAAGCATTCCCATTCACCGCGCACGGCTTGCAGGCGTGCGGGCCTGGAGGTGAAAGGTTCAAGAACGCCGGGTTGCGTGGCGGTGAGTTTTTGCAGGGAATCGACGGGTTGCACGCGGAAATCGGCGTGGCTCCAGCCAGTGGCGGCTAGAAAGAGGATAAGAAGAAGAGCGATACGCGTAAAATATTTCATTTCAACACCCAGCGCGTTGCCGCGCGCCCGGCGACGGTGCCGCTGCTCCATGCCCACTGGAAATTGTAGCCGCCCAGCCAGCCGTCCACATCGCAAATCTCCCCGGCGAAAAACAGCCCCGGCACCAGCTTCGACATCATCGTCGCAGGCTCAATTTCATCCAGTGCCACACCGCCTGCCGTGGTTTCGGCTTTCACATAGGAGGCGACCTCATCGATGGGCAATTCCTGGGCGAAAAGTGCGGTGCGCAGTTTTTTTTGCTGGTCGCTGGAAAGCTGCCCCACTGTAATGGCCGCCGTCGCTTTGCCCAGGGCTTGCTCCGCAATAGTTTCACAAACTCGGCGCGGGAAGTATTCTGCCAGTGCATTCGCCACGGTTTTTTTGGAGTTCTGTTTCACGAACTCCTGCCAGAAGGTGCCTTCTTCGCCGTCGTTGACATCCGGGAGCAGCCGCAGCAGAACTTTCGCGCCGGGGCTTTGGTCGCGGGCGACGTGCCGCGAAATATTGAGCGCTACCGGGCCGGAATAGCCGGTGTGAGTAAAAAGGAACGAGCCGGTGTAATCGACCTGCCTTCGTCCGATAAAACGCAACCGAACCGGCAGGGCAATGCCTGAAAGATGGGCGTGCGGGCTGCGATGGCGCAATAGCGGCGTGAGTGCCGGGGTGGTTTCCACGATACGGTGTCCGAACTGCTGCGCCCATTTCAAACCGGCCCCGTCGCTGCCGCTTTTGGGCAGTGCCAGGCCGCCGGTGCAAAGCACGACGGCGCGTGTCGTCATGGTTCCGTCGCTGGTGCGCAGGGTGAAGCCGGTTTCATCGTGGCGCAGTTGTTCCACTTTCACTGCCGTTTGCAACTGTGCGTCGGAGGCTTTCACTTCGGCGACCAGTGCATTGAGCACGGTGCGCGCCGAATCGGTGATGGGGAAGTATTTGCCGGTTTCTTCCAGCTTGAGTTCCACACCCAGTGTCTCAAAAAACTGCAATGTGTTTTGTTGCGAAAAAGCACGCAGCACGCGGCCTGTGAAGGCTTTGTTGCCTTCGCCTTTGAGCGCCGCCGGGCCGCCGGGGTCGCTTTCGGTGTGGAAGCGGGCCGGATGCACGAACTCGTTGGTCACGTTGCAGCGTCCACCGCCTGCCACCAAAATTTTGGCACCGATTTTCTCGCGGCCATCGAGGAGCAGCACGCTGGCGGCGCGTTCCCCGGCGCGCATTCGCGCGGCGTGAATGGCGGTCATTAAACCGGCGGCACCGGCACCGATGATGATGAGGTCGTATTGAGTCATGCAATTGTTGAATTTTGGGTTGGAGCAGGAAAATGCTGTTCGAAATATTCCTGCCACTGCGGCGAGAGTGTGGTGCGGTCTTGAATATCGCCTGCAATCTGTTCCAGGCCGCATTCGAACGCTCCCCAGGCCGATTCGGTGGGTGCCACGATGCAGTCTTCAGGGAAAACATGCTGCATTTTGGCATTTTCGATCACGGTCTTTAGGTCTTGGCGCACGCCGGTGAGAATAAGTGTCCCGCCGTTCTGGCGGAATAGCTCGGCGAAATCAAAGAGTGCCTTCCAACAGGAATAATCCACCGAATGAGCGCGGCGGGTGCGAATGATGATGAACTGCGGGTTTTGCAGCCGGTGAATTTCAGCTAATTGGGTCCGCAGTTCGTGGGCTAAGCCGAAGAAGAGATCGCCGTGCAGCGCCAGTGCCACCAGACCCGAAGATTCGTGTTTGCTGCCGGGGGTGTAGGAGATTTCATCGAAGCGAATTCCGCGTGTTCCGGCGCTCTGCGGATGTGGCACTAATTCATAAATCTGAAGGAGGCGAGCGCGCGACAGGAAAATTACCATCGCAACGATAATTCCGATGAAAAAGCCCCACTCGATTTTCCCGGCGAAGGTGACCAGGAAGGTGATTGCCAATACTGCAAAATCGGGCCGCGAGGTGCGCCACACCTGCATGATGGCGGCCGGGTTGAACATTTTCAAGCCCGTGTAAAACAATAAACCGGCCAGAGCCGCTAACGGGATCTGCTCAATGATGCGTGGTGTTAGTAGCAACACCGTAGCAGTGAATATACCGAAGAATATATTGGCGTACGGTGTTTTTGCACCGTTACTTTCCAGCAAAGACGAACGCGAGAACGAGCCGCTGCCCGGCACTCCGCCAAACAAAGCGCCGCCTAACTGGGCCATGCCTTGTCCGAAAAACTCCTGATTAAAATTGAGTTCGTTTTTGTGCTTGTGGGCCAGGTTTTGGCCGATAGAGACCGCTTCAATCAATCCGATAACGGCCACTGCGCAAGCACCCGGCAGCACCGCCCACCACACTTCGAGGGAAGGGAAATAGAGTTGCAGGAAGGGGAGAGATGAAGGCACGGCGGCAATATCGCGGACCAGCAAAACTTTTTGAGTATCGGGGAAAAAGCGCTCCAGCCACGGTGCAATAAAAGCCGCCAAGAGTGCGGCGATCAGTGCCATCGGCAGCTTCTTCGCATAACGCCCGCCCAACCACAGCAGGCCGCAAGTGCCCAGACCCAACGCCAGTGCGCGTAAATCGCTTTGCGGTATGTGGATCAGCACTTCAATGATACGCAGCGGGGCCAGTGCCGCAGTGGGCACCGGCACGCCCAGCAGTTCGTGCAATTGGCCAAAGGCAATCAGCAACTCGGCTGCAGCGATAAAGCCCAGAAACGCCGGGACGGGAACGAAACGCACCAGCCAGCCCATGCGGAGCAACCCCATGATAATGCGGATGGCTCCCGCCAATACCCCCAGCACGAAGACACCGGCCAGGGCCGTCACCTGACCGCTCGTCACCAGGGGCGCAAGAGCAGCGGCTGTGAGCAAAGCGGCGGTATTGGTTGGCCCGGCATTTACGAACGGCGAACTTCCCCACAGCGCGGCGAAGATCGACATCACTATGGCCGCATAAAGTCCGTGAACGGGCGGCAGGCCGGCCAGCACCGCATAGGCCATCGCCTGGGGAACAGCGAAAACAGCGACCGTGAGTCCTGCAATTGCATCGGCGCGCCAGGCTCGCTCATTCGCGGCTTTCAGTAGGCGCGGGAGCGGGTTTAGGGCGACGTTATCACTGGGAGGAGTAATCACGGTGAGAGTTAAGATCCGTTATATAATCCTAACTCAACTCGCATGCCGGGTGGTTTAACTGGCCGTAATGCGGCAGGTGGCGAATTCTGTCTGGCCGGGGGCCAGAATACGTAGCCCCTGCTTGTGGTGAATGGCATCCGGCAAACCCAGCCACGGCTCAACGCAATAGAAGTCGGATTCGGGAGTCGAAGTCCAGGTCGTCACGTCATACCAGAGGTCGTTTTGAACCTGGTCCCAACTCACCGCTATTTGACGTTGGTTAGTCGTGTTGGTAAGTGTGACCACAGATTGTTCGAAATCGAGATGGAAACGGTCAATGATATCCGGGTTAGCCAGTGTGGTGGTAGTATTCTCGGCAGGATAAAGCTGTGGTGAACCGTCGGGGTTTTGCCGTCCCCAGGTGCGGCAGGGGAGTTCTATTTGCCAGTTGGCCCGTTCCTGATGCGGAATCGAAAAATAAAAGTGATGCCCGGCGTAGTAGGGCAACGAGGCTTTGCCGGTGCTACTGGTTTCAAAGGTGGTTTCGAGAATATTTCCGGTGAGGCGGTAGACCACATCGAAGCGAAAATCGAACGGGTATAATTCGCGGGTTTGTTTCGTGGTTTCCAGTCGCATGCGTATCTGGGTGTCACCGATCTCCACGACTTCAAACGGCAAGTCGCGCGCAAAGCCATGCATGGGCATATCGCGCACAACACCTTTTTCATCGCGCCAGAACTCACGATTGCCATCCACGAAATGACGCCCCAGGAACGGGAACAGAATCGGGTTGCCGCCACGCGTTTTGGCAACCATCTCAGCGCTTGTCCAGTCGGAATTTTCCGGCCAGTGGATGATGGGCTGCGATCCTATCGTCCACTGCAATAGCCGCGCGCCGAATTGCGGTGCAACGAATACTTGCGATTCACCGTCGCGCAGGTCATAGACCGGTTGATTCTGAAAAACAGCCTGCCCCATAGATTAGAAACCCTGACGAATTTCAAAGCGCACTTCGTTACGAGCGCTCTGATAAGTGACGCCATAGGCGAAGGTTTTGTAATTGCGCAGGATACCGAAGCTTTTGTCACGCAGTTCTCCTCGTTCGACGTCGTAACGCAGATCGATTGGGATGATGTAACGCGGAGTGAGCATCACATCGAAAGTCGCGCGTAATTCCTTGCGGATTTCCACTTCGTCGAATTGAAATGGCGTGCTACCGGAAATGTTGGTGGCGCTGTACGAGAACTGGCCGGCAATACGACTGGTGATGGGACCGGCGTAGCCGATTTCATATCCGGCGGAATTCATGTTCTCGTGATGGTTGGAGTATTTGGCAGCACGAGCGAAGAGGTCCAGATAAGGTCCATCTTCGCGGGCGAGGCGGGTGGTGAAGCGCACCTGGCCCTGCAAACGTGAACTTTCGGTGCGATAGTTGCCGTTGCTGAATTTTTCGCGGTAATCGCCTGCCATGAAGCCAAGCTTCAAACCAGCCTTACGGCCTCCTGGAAGATCAAACAGTCCTATACCGTGTGAACGATATTCGAGTTCTGGCAAACGGTCGAGTTCTATACGGTTGGTAAGCTGCGAAACGACGACGTCGTTGATGCGTGCGCCGAGTTTGAATTGGCCGATTTTGGTTTGAGTTTCTAGTTCCGCTCCACCGCGAAAACCAACCTTGGTGGAAAGTCCGATATCGGCTCTGAGATTTAAACGTTCCGGGTTCTCTTTGGAAAGCGGGAAATACATCCGGGTGGTGAGCAGCAAGCCGTCGGAAGAGTTGTAATAGGCGCGCGGCGTGATCTGGTAGGTTGCTTCTTCGCGGCGTCCCAGGCGGCGGCTCAGCAATGCGGAAGGAACCGGTAATATGCGTGTATTCTTGAAATAGAGACCGGCACCCTTGGCGCGTGTGCGCGCGCCCAAATTGACGGAGGGGCTTTGGTCGCGGCCGTCATCGGAAGAGTTGGCGGTAGCGATGGCCGGTTTGCTGGCATCGACGGTGAATTCGCGGGCGCGCAGGTTGAACGGTGGCGTGCCGTAGATTTTCAATTCTTCTTCCGACAAACCACCGGGGCGAACGATAACGTTGCGGGCGGTATAAACCTGGCCGTTAATGGTAAGCGATTCGGCCGAGATATTGAAATTCGCCAGGCGCACCGTGGTGGCACCAAGCTGGCCCTGGCGGGTGTTGAAATTGTAGTTGAAATCTTCACCCGTCAGTGTTTCGGTGATGGTTTCGTCGTTGGTTTCATCTTCATCGCCACGTGTGCGGAAAGCCGAGTAGCGATTAATGGTGACCTGACGCTCCACACGAACCTTACCGCGAGCGCTAACGGTTTTATTTTCGGTATCGAGCCGTACGCTTTGCGCAATGATGCGAGCTTGGTCGCTTTCCAAACGCACCGGGTCTTCCTCGGTGCCTTCCGCTACGATGGTGCCACCTTCGTAGGAGATAGTCGGGGCGTATAAACGCGCCGTCTGGGTGGCCGCCGCCGGGGCTTGAGGTGGAGCCTCGCTTTGAGGAGTGCTTGCTACTGCCGGCGGAGTGGCGGGCGTGTTGTTTTGGGCGCTATCTTCGGCAACCGCAGTGCTTTGGGCCTGGGTGGTTTCTTGAGCTACATTGACCGGTGCCGGGCTGGGCGGCAATGCCATCATGACGGGGGTGGCGTCATCTTCCACCTTTACAGGCTGTACCGGAGCGGGCTCGGCCGCAGCCAAACGCTGTCCGGCAGATTTGCTCACACGCGATGCTGTGGAGATGGGGCGCAGGGTGTGAATCGGTGTGGCACTGGCCTGGGCAAGCAGCGATTTCACCGGCGGCGTTTTCACCATGCTGATCTGAGCGATATGTGGCTTGGCGGCAATTTTGGTGGCGGCAGGGCTTTTTTCTTCGGCGGTAGCGGAGAGTTGACTGCTCAAGAGTAAGCTGCAAACCGCGATGGCCGTAAAGCCGGTGCAGGAGAGATCGAGCATGTGGCGACGTGTGGCAGGTGTTGTCGCAGCACGTGAGAAAACGGTGGTGGAAGGCGAAGAATAAGTAGCCATGCGGAATCGGTTGCAGTTATTAGAGTGGTGTGACGTTGGCCGATGAATATTTGTTCACGGCATTAAGATTGTGCCATGGATAAACGCTAATAATTGTGACAGATTCGCCGTTATTCTGGAAGCAGTAGACGGTAGACAGAATACAGGAAATAGGAGGCAACCGGGCGTTAATGGTCCGCTCAAAGAAATTAACCACAGATGAACACAGATGATCTTTGAATTGGAGACTTCGTTTATCTCCAAACAATGAAGCTCACTTCGTCAATGAAAAGCGCGATTGTGCGTTTCACAAACCAAAAACTTTATCTGTGTCCATCTGTGTTTATCTGTGGTTAATTCAAGAGAAATGAATTGCGAAAACTTGCGACGTAGTTAGCGCAGCCGAAGGCTTTGCGTGCTATGAAAACAAAAAATAAAACGTATCATTCAGGGGATGACGGGGGCGACTCGCACCAGCACGAAATCCTTGGGCGGCACGGTCATGGTTACAGTGCTGCCACTCCGGGAGAGAGCGGATTTGCTTTGCGGGTTCCAGGCTTTCCAGTTGCTGCCGATTTTCTCCGGTATTTTTGAAAAATCGACGGCGACGGTTTGTTCTCTGGCTTCCATGTTGGTAACGATGGCATAAAAGCCGCGCGAACCGGTGTAGCTCGAAACCAGTACGTTTTCGCCACTGGCCTTGGCGGCGTTTGCGGTTTCCCAGAAGGGATAAAACTTCACGTCTTTATCGCCGATACCGAACTCCTGACGCACCGCGACGACTTTGCGCCATTCCTCGGCATTGCTCCACAGCGGCCATACCAGCACGTCGTGTAACTGGGCGATAGCCAGCATCTCGCGGGTGGGGGCAACCTGCTTGTTGAGGTCGGGGTAACCGGGTGCAAGGTTGGGACGCATCGAAGGCATGAAGAGCGGCACATAACCGAAGGCACGTCCCGAGAACTCCGCGCTCCACTTATCGAGCGGGAACATCTTCATGTAAGAAGGCGGGCCGTCTTCCTTCCAGGCCTGGATGGGATAGTAGGCCTGTTCGCCTTCGAGAAACACATCGACAAAGGAGAGAAACGGTAGTGAGAGTACACCCGAGGCATGGGCGATGATAGCCGGGGTGCCGTCACCGTTTTTCTGGAAGAGATAGGCCATGCGCTTGAAGTAGTTGCGCATCGAATAAATCTGGTAAGTCGGTTGGCGTACGCCCTGGCTATCGACATAACCCATGCCGTGCGATGCCACGGTATCGGGGTAGGGGTAGGCCTCGTCCACGTAAATACCGTTGATGCCGTCTTGCGTGATCCAGTCGTTGATTGCTGAAAGCTGGTAATCGGCAAAACTGCTGCCGGGCGACATGCGGCGGAAGTTTTCGGGTTGACGGTTGGGGGTGAGTTCCCATTCCTTGCCGAAGGCCTTCCATTCCGGCGCGGTGAAGACGAAATCTTCGCCGGGAATGTGAGTTTTCTCGCTGCCGGTAATATGGCTGGCGACAATATAAGGATAAATACGCTTAGCCCCGTGCTTTTTCAGGAAAGCAACTTCGTTGCGAAATGCCTGCGGATCGCGCTGGCGAGGGTACATCAGCGTGATACGCCAGGCGTCGTGCCAGAAAATGATGTTATCGCCACGAGGTTTATATTTTTCCAGTTCAGCACCGGTTTGAGTATGGCCGGCCACGCTCTGGTGAGTCATGAAATCCCAGCCGCGCCAACCGTCGGGGCGGGGACGCACCGGAGTTGCCATCAGGCCGAAGGAGAGTTTCATGTTCTGCGGCAGCACTGAGGGCTGTGCGATGAATGCGACACGCAACTCGACGCGGCCATTGGCGCGCACGATGCGAATGGCTTTGGGATTGACTTCAGGACTCCAGAACTCCCGCGATTCGCTAAACCAGCACAGGCCGGCATCACGATTACCCAGCCACACCAGCGGACGGAATTCGCTGCTCCATACTTCGCCTTCGCCCTCGGGAATAGCTCCGGTGACGGAGTTCTTCTGCATCGATTCCATCTTCATGCCGGAAGCGTGGATGGCGCTGAAGTATTTGGCATTTTCGGATTTGAAGGGAATAACGAGTTCCCACTCCTGGGTGCGGGTGTTGGCGGGTGCGGTCACTTCAATATCGGTGCGCACGAAACCATCGTATTCGTAGCTGGTGTTGGCGTTTACTCGCACGTTGCCGGTAGTAGCCTGTGCATTATAGCGGGCCACGCCGGGGAAGCTTTCGCTGAGCTTGGCGGTCGGGCGCAGCGGCGCAGATCCCTCGGTTTTCAGGTCGAAGGAAAGCGGTGCGCTGAGAAAATCTTGCCCGTTAATTTGCACGTTACGCGGCAGGCCCCAGTCGCCGATTAGGTAGCGCCGATTCCAGACATCGACCTGGTTGTCTGTGGCTTTCACCGGCGTCCACGGCTTGAGGACGGTGTTGGGATCGAGCGCCTCCATGCCGACCGGTTTGGTCAGCCATTCCGGTTTTTCTCCGGCAGCGATGGGAGGAAAGCGGCGTTCGATCTCCTGTTGCACCGGGCTTTTAGCCACAGGTGCCACTTGCGAAACGGCTTGCCGCACGGTTTGCTTCCACTGCGCTGCTTCGGTTGGCAGGGCGCGCACTTTCGCCGCAAAACGATATTTTTCTCCGGCTTTGAGTTCACGAGCAGTAAACGGCTGGTAATACTGCTTATGGTAGGCGGCTAAATCCCAGTAGGCATGTTGCTGCCCGGCAGCGGCGGGGAGGTCGGCTGGGAATTCGGTGAGAATCGCCACCTGGGAGGCGGGGTCAAATAGCGCACTCCAGCGCACGTCTTCCTGCATCTCCCAACCACTGTTATCGAAGACGCCTTCAATATCGCGCCCACCCACGGTTTTTGCCATCCATTCGCTGGTGGTAGAGACCCAGGCATACATGAAGCCATACATTTTGGAAATGCGGCCGGTGGTTTCGACAGTAACGTTGTGCTCTTCTTCAAGAGTATCGCCTTTGAGGCGCAAGGTCGATTTCAGGGCGAGAAAAGCAACTTTCGATTTTTTTACGACTGTAAAGCTCTGGCCTTCAACCGTGCCGCCTTGAGCGAGATCGACCGGTTTACCGTCGGCTTCGATGCGGACTTCGAGCACCTCTTCCTTGCCGCCTTCCGTGTGGCCGGTGCCCACGAATTTGTTGTTGCCCAGATCGATGACCAAACCATAATTACTGTTGGGTTTGGCCAGGAATTTTCCCTGGTATTGAATGGTATCGATGGTCCAGGCGCGGTTAGGCGCGAGGCGAATGCTGAGTTGTGTAGTGCTTAGGGTGAGGGGTTTGGCGCTAACAGGAACTTGGGCCTGAGCTTGCATTGAAATAAGAATCAATGCAATCAGGACTATAAAAGAAAGATTTTTTTTCATGACAAATTTAAGGTTTATTATGTGTAAATCAGGGAGTTTGACTTTCTTTGCGCCACATGGGGTGGAGGCGTGTATAGACCGTATCGCCCGGGACGTTGGAATAAACTCTTGCTTTTTGCCATTTGACATGTCCATCGGCGTAGGCAATGCTGGAACCCTCAAAATGAGGATGATAGAGATTGGCCAGGTTATAGGAAGCAATGTAGGCAGTTTGTCCGGCTGGCACGTTGTAAGTGTCGATGAGAAGAATTAATTCTGCCGGACGGATAATTGAGGCGAGTTTAACTGGTGTGCATGGTGGTGTTGACGTACATGTGTTGCTATTAGTACCGAAATCATTATTCATTCCATAATTGGTTCCTCGAGTGACGGCATTATAGGTTGTATTATCCATCACATACGACCTGTCACTTGAACTAGGGCACCAGTAGATCTGTGAACTTTTTACATAGGGGTAAATATCTCGTGTCCAATAACGCGAGGCGAGTGTGAATGGTTCACTGGGGCCGCCAACTACCATTGTTCTGCCGCCGGTTGCTGCAAATGGATAACTTTCATCATAATCCTGCGTATATTGCATAACTCCCAGAGCAAGCTGTTTAAGATTGCTCATACAGCTTGCCCGTCGCGCATTTTCACGGGCGCGGGCAAAGACCGGGAATAGAATTGCGGCGAGGATAGCGATAATAGCTATAACGACGAGCAATTCGATGAGGGTGAATCCCTTCCGAGTATGGTAAAGCTGTTTGGTCGGTTCCTTTCTTTGCATGTTCATAATTCTCCTTAGTTGCCTTCCGAAGAAGGTAACGATTTTTCATGAAGCGGCGACTGATACGGCTTGCAAACCAACTTTGCAGGGGGCGGTGGTCTCTCCGGTTCTGAGTGTGACTGGAATATTGATCTCCACCACTGGCGCGGCCGGGTCGTGGATGTGTTCGATCAGAAGTTGCGCCCCACGCTGGCCGATTTCTCCAAAAGGCACTTGAACCGTAGTGAGGCGGGGCAGGAACCACTCCGAAGCCTCGGCTCCGTCGAAACCGACTACGCTCAGGTCATCGGGAATACTCAGGCCAACTTCGCCGCACGCCTGGGCGATGCCGATCACCATTTCGTCGTTGAGCGCGACAATGGCGGTGCAGCCGAGTTCATACCAATCGGTTTGCAGCCAGTGGCGCATGGTTTCGTAGGCGCTGCCGCGATACCGGGTTTGGGGATCGTAGCTCATAATGGGCCGCGACCATGCTTCTTGAGGTTCGATACCTGTTTCACGCAAAGCCGAGGCATAGCCGGCATAGCGCCGTTCCTGGAAGTTTCGCTCCAAGCTGCCCAGCATTGCGATGCGCCGGTGGCCCAACTCCAACAGATGGCGCGTCGCCAGTACCGTTCCGGCTTTGTCGTCGGCCAGCACACAGTTATATCCTTCGCGCGGAGTGAGCAGCGAAACCACCGGCGTGCCGGACGGCACCTGCTGCAAAATAGCTTTTAGACGGGGATGGTAAAAATGCAAAATACCATCGACTTTTTCCCAACTCTTGTCGAACTCACTGTTGAGCAGCAGCAACTCATAACCGCTTTGCGTCACGACATCTTGAACACCTTCGAGTAACTGGTTTTCGTAGGTGAGGCTGCGGCCTTTGTCGCTACGGCAACAGATGCCGATCATGCCGCTGAGGCGGCGTTGGGAGTGGGCCACGAATATACCCCGATTCGGCTCGCGCACAATGAGGTTTTCTTCTTCAAGGACGCGATGAACGCGTTCGAGGGTGCCCTGGCCAATGCCAAACTCGGCGCGCATTTCGGCAAAAGAAGGCAGACGATCGCCCGGCTGCATGCTCCCATTAGCGATATCGCGACGAATATTATCGGCAATCTCAATATATTTGGGTGTCTTGTTGGAAGAAGATTTCATCAATACAGAGTCTATCGGCATTTTTTCACCTCCGGCGTATTAATATGGAATAACCGTATTAATATACCACCGAGGGATAGGGATATAACAGTTTATTGCTGATGATTTGAGTGTCTATTGACGGTGAATTAATAAGATTATGTAATTAATTGTAAGGGAACGTATTGAAGAACCACGCGCGTAAGCAAGTGGAAGGACTGGTCATTTTTGCTTTTTCGGCATGCCTATGCCTGGTAAGAAGCTTTTGCCCTTCCGACTTGCTTACGCGCGCGGTTCTTCAGGTAACCGACGTGGTTCTTCTTTAGAAGCTGAAGTCGATGCCGCCACCGACGCGACGATTGGTTTGTCCGGCAGCGGTGGCTCCAAAGAGCTGCTGGTACATCAGCTTGAGCTGGATTTGCGAGGTAAGGCCCACGCCGAGGTTGAGGCGGGCGGCGGTTTGGCCCAGGGCTTGTGAATCTTCGGGAACGAGGCGGGAGAGATGAGCGCTCAAGGCCACGCGGTTTTGCCAGCCGGTGAGGCCCAGCGAACTTTCGAAACGCATGCCGTCGTTCAGTGGGTTATCCGAATCGACATGCGCCACGCCACCCGAAAGCGTGAGGCCGGGGCGCAATGTCCAGGTCGCGTTGGCTTCGAGTGCGCGGGTGCTTTGCGCGTTGGTATCGAACGAAGTTCCCGCCAGGAAATCGCGCAGGCCAGCCGGGCGTGCGCGGTCTTCTCTTTCCATTTCGCCATGGAGGCGAATGCTATCACTCAGGTCGTAGCTGGCTCCAATGCGCAAGCGTTGCACACCGGAGGTGCCGGCAGTTCTAAAAGGATCATTGGCCTGGCGGGCCAGCGAATCGAGAGCGGAATAGACGCGTAACCGCTGCGAAAGCGAGGGGGCTTCATCGTTTTCGGCTTCAAGCCGGGGCAAAGCGATAGCAGCGGTTGGCGTTGGAGCCGCAACTGCCGGCGTCGGAGTGCTTGCCGGGGTTCGTATTAACAGTCCATCGAGCAGCTTGAGTGTGGCGGGAACATCGACGTTGAATTGCGGCAGTTCACTTTTAAGCGAGACGCACAACTGGCGGAGGGCGCGAATTGAATCGGGCGATACGGTGCGAACCCAATTGGCATCGGCATTGTGACGAGCGCGGAGCGAGATCAACGATTTAGCTGTTTCCAGGGCGAGTTCGTAGCGGGTGAGAGATGTTGCTGTCTCAGTTCCAGACCAGGAACCTGCCCAGGGAGCGTTACGGATAATTTGAAGTTGGGTATAAGCCGGGTCGGTAGGGGGAACGACAGTGAAGTCGGTCGCGAAAGCGCCTCGGGATGAGCTTGCCACGCCGAGCAGGAGCATCATTCCGATGTGAGTATTCAGAAGAAGTCTGCGTATCATGGCGTCGTTTTACTCTCAATAGTAAGAATATCATATTCAGACACCCTCAGCTATAGTTTGTGACTATATCACTACTTGAAAATGGGGATAAAACGATGTTGTTTTGGTAGCACGCCCATAATGCCATCATGGCACTGCTTGCATACGAAACCAGCCTCACTCCCATCGTGGGTGCCACGGTGCTCGTGATCTTCTACACAAGCATCGAATTGCATTCGCTCACGCAGTGCTGCAAGGTCGAGAACGCAATGAAAATAGACCCATTCGCGGCAGTTGTGCGACCAGGCCTGGCCACGATAGGTTTCCTTGACGCCGCTTTGCAGTAGTTCTTGTTCTAGTTGTTGGAGATGCTCGCAAACCATGTGGATTATTATGGCACAGTTGTGGGATGCCAGTTATTCAGGAAAGACTGCTCCGCAACGCAGCGAGCACAGCTTCTCCCCTCGGCGATAAACGATATCCAGTCCCCAGACTCTCGGTCAGCCCCAAGTTCTTCAGCTTGCGCACATTCAGTTTAAAAGCCTCTTTTTCTTGTCCCAGCGAGCCGCAGATATCGCCAGCCCGCACGGCAGGGCGGGCGTCGAGCACTTCCAGGGCTTTTTGTGTCCACGGAGTGGCGGCATGCTTATCGAGACGCTTGAGTTTCTTGAGCAGTTCTTCCAACTCACCGCCATCAAAGCTATCGGTTTCGCGCAGCGCAATACGCGGGTCGGAGCGAAGCTCGCCCAGTTCAATGCGATAGAGCGTGCCAGTGGGACGTGAGTTCAGTTCTTTCAGGAGTGCTTCACGGGTTTCATATCCGGCGTGCTTTGCATCGTCGTTGGAGATTTCTTCTTCTGTGGTGGGGGTGATATTGTTGATCGTGAGTTCGCCGATTGCAGTGAGTTGCGTACTATTGGGCAAAACGGAGGGACGCTGCCAGCGCCGAAAAGCCAGCGTTACCCGGCCATCACGAATGCCTTCGAGGAACTGTTGGCGAAAGAGCATGAGGGGTGCCTTGTAATCGACTCGTTTACACAGAAATTCTGACAAATCCTCAGCATTTGTCTACCGACATTCCATCTTGCTGCTCAAAATGGCGTTACTTGAGAAGATTAACTCTCCGGTCGAATTTCACAGCCAGAAGCATTTGCCGGTAACTCATTGATGGGGGTTCCTTTATGAGCTTCAAATTGAGCCGAAGTCAGGTTTTTCACATGGCCGTCGGCAAAAAGCACGTTATAGCGTTTTTGCAATGGCAGCAGGGTGCCATGCCAATGTCCGGCGTGATCTGTCACAGTCATAAGTGATGTAGAAGATGTCGGTGGACGCGCTTCATGGAAACGGCAGGCCGCCAGTAAGGACAGGTAGAAATAACTGGTTCGATACTTTTCGTAGCTAGAGGGAAATGCATCGAGAGGAACTTTAGCTGCTTCGTCGACACTCGTTCCTATATCGGCCGGGCAAGCGAAAAGCTGAGGCGAATGGAGATAGGGTTGTAGAACCTCATGGAATTGTGGGATGTAAGGAATATCTTCGGAGTATTGAGGAAACCGTGGCTTCCAGCCGCCTGGATAGATACGATCAGCGATGGTCGTGGCGTAAGGATAATAGCCATCGAAATCTTGAATATATGTCGTCAGGCCAAGCCCGATTTGACGTAAATTAGAGCTACAGGAAACTTGTCTGGCCTGGCCTCGGGCTGTTAGAAATGCCGGGTAAAGCAGTGAGGCCAGTAACGAAATGACAGCTATGATCACAATGAGTTCAATCAGGCTGAAGCCTTGCCGATAGGTAGTGTTGTATTGATGACGCATAGTGAGGATGCTGTTTTGGAGACGATAAAGTGCTGTTCAATGAATGATGGAGAGTTTTGGAAATCAGGATGTCTTTCCAAATTTCCAAAACTCTCGCGTTTTATTGCGTAGTTAGCAGTCTCCTCCTCTGCATTCAAGGTACGGGATGCATGTGACATTTGTTCCTGTTCCGGGGCAAAGGTGGCTGAAATATTCTGTGTTGAATGCAGCCGCATAACCTGCGGAGCTATGAACCACAGGAACCTCGTCAACTATTACATAACACACTTTTTCCCATGTTTCATATTCGCAGCAAAAATCTCCTGATGTTTTGCAAGTTGTTGCGGATAAGGAATAATAACCAGGAGAAGTTCCTTCCGGGCAGGTAGAAAGCACAAGGATCTCCTCTTCGCAATTGGATTGCGTAGGAGTTCCCGGGAGCCATCCTGGCGGTGGCCCTATATCACTAGGCCACTGAGCACGCGCACAAGTTACGCCAAGAGCAACGATGACTGCTATGAGCGCAAGATTTACCTTAATTACTAATCGATTCATAGTTTTCCCAAACTTATTCAGTTGAACTGCTATTCGATTGTCAAAAAATCAAAGGGTGGGACGATTTCACGATGCGGGGTAAGAATATCGGATTGGCGCACCCCGCGCCCTGCGGCTTTTGCTGCCTTATAGATAGCAGGTCGTTCTTCAGGAGGACGCTTTATACGTTGTGTAATTCGTCCACTTGCCCAGAGTTCTGTTCGTGTCAACCCTTTGGTGGAGGCGGCAATGATGATGTCACGATGAGATTGGAAGGCATCAATCCGATCTTGACTAAGTACGAGCTGTATTTTAGATTGAACGGGTGTCGCATCGGGCCTTAGGTTTTTCATTCTCTTTGCCTTGGCTAACGGCCCCCAGCCAAAGCCAATGCCAACCAGGGGATTTCCTGTAGGCATTAAATCCTGAAATGTAAAACCGCCATTCTTCTCGGTGGGTATGATGGGTAACGCTTCCCAAACCGCGTTGAACGCCTTCTGGTCGTTTTGTTTTGCTTTGAGCATCCGTTGTAGTTCGACGCGATGCTTCAAGGCCCAGGGACGCCATTTATCCCGTAAGACATTAGCCCTATCAATGATTTTTTGTTTCTCTGCCGGAGAAATGTCCGGTATAGAACGTGATTTTCTAATTTCTGGAGGGCTGTTGGCTGCTTGCCCTTGTAAATAGAAAAGCCCGCCGAATGTTCCGAGGGAAAGCACGAATATTCCTGCCGCCGCTAAGGCTAGGCGGCGTTTGCGTCTTTCTTCCTGTGTCGTTTCGTCTTCCTTCATTAATTAAACCTCCTTATGATGTAGTCGAGTTATTGGGAGACGTGAAAAATCGAATGGTGAGGCTATTTCGTGATACGGAATGAGAATGTCAGATTGCCGCTTTTAATAAAATTGTTGCGGTATCGGATCGTGTGCGTCATGTGTCCTGTGTTGTTTCAATCTCCTCCATATCAAGACTTCTGCTCTCAGCTAACATCAGTGAGTGTGGGTAAAAAAAGCTTTCGCGGGAGTTCCTCCTAACTGATAATGAATGATTCTTCCCTTTTGAATACGAGCGCCGCCGATTTTATCTCCGACACTAAAGCGTTTGATAGTTTCTGGCATAACATCTGTAATGATTGAAAGATTGTGGCCGGGATAAATGAGAGGCAATTGCTTAAGTTCTTCCGTTTGCTTGGCCGCAAGAACGACGATATCTAAATTGTTTTTCAGGCCCAGTTCCGTCCAGCCTGCGATCGACAGATTGCAAGAACTGCAGGCGTCGGCCAGGGGATAAACAATCATCAAGGCTTCTGAATGTTGGGACCAGTCAAGCCCGGCAACTTGAGGGGCTTGGCGAGCCATTTCTGTTCGGTAGAATATTAATATAAAAGTGATGCCAACTAAGAGTAATGTGTAGAAAGTAACTGGGCTACTCAATACTCGTGCTAACGTAGACAGAAGGTGAAACCCTGGTTTCTCACTCAGAATGCCGTGCCGCATCTTTCATCCTTTTCAAAAAATACATTGAAAGTCTCCCCCTTATCGGATGGAGGCAAAGAGGAATGTTATATTTGTAGATTGTTACATCAAACAATCCGCAATCCCGATGTTTGCAAATTTCCAAAGCAAAGGAGATCGAGAAGGCTAACACCAGTTTTCTTCTTTACAGCGATGAACATCAACGGATAGATAAATCACCGGCACTGCTAGATCCTACAACCAACATAGGCAATGATAGAGTGAGGGGAACCGGGATCAAGAAAGAAGTGATGATTGACTATCACTTCTCCCATTATAGTCCAATTATTGCAAATGTCAAGGTAAATCTACTTGAAATATCAGAAAAATAAGGAAAAATTCTGGTTTATAGCCAAGAACAAATGAAAATGCAATATTGCAGTATAATAAGCAAAAATCTCTCGGCAAAAAATACGTGTTGTGTAGAATACACAATCATGCAACCGCTGACATCTTCGCAAATGTTCAAACGTTTCGTGTTAGCTTGTCTGCTGACAACAGTCAGTTGTCTGATTCTGGCAGCCATCTTTTTGCGAATTACCGGTGTGCCGCCAACCTATCCGCCACTGTTGCCGCAACAAATTATCTCCGGGACAATCGGCGGGGCGTTTCTGGTTTGGTTGGGCTACGCTTTACTCTCCGCTTTTATCAATAACCAAACCGTGTTGGCTCGCACCGTCATTATGCTTGGCATCGTGCTGACGGTAGCGTCATTTTATTTGCCCTATCGCCTGACTTATACTACCTCGCCGCGTTTTGAAGGCGTCACCGTTGCGGCGCAAGTGGCACAAGGGTTCCTGCATGCCGTGGTAGTAGGGTTGAGCCTATTTTGCTTTCTGCGGCGTGATGTGCGTTAGAGGTTGGTATCTTCCGGCTTTGGTGTAAGTTTCAAACTGTCCAATCCGAATTGCCCGATGAGAGTGGTAGCATTGCTCCATTTTTTGACCTGCCAGTAGCCATCCATCCAGCGCATTTCCAGTTCGACGATAAAGGGCTTGGCATCTGGCTGTTTGCCTAACATGCGCAAACCGACATGCGAGACATCGTTTTGTGTTCTGACGTATTCAATGCCATCGAATTTGGCGCTTCGTTCGCGAACGGTTTTTCCGAAATCGAAAGAGGGCGAACCAGCCGTGGACGACGGGTTTTCGTCCTCGACTTTTCCGTTAAGAATGTAATGGCGCAACGATTGCTTGGCGGCTATTGCCAGTGCCGGTTTAATGGCGGAGGCGACTCCCTTGGCGAGCTGTTTGCTCACGGCGTCGAGAGGGTTCAAGCTGCTTTGGGGATTGAGGGCATTGTGTGCAGTCAGTGAAGCCTCGACCAGGTCATCCACGAAGCCGTGTGCGGTGCTGTCGATATCGACATACTTTTCAAACTGTTCAACATTACGCGACGAAGCTGCTTGCTGGATTTGCAGTAAGGAATACTGCGGCGTGCGGGTCCAGTAGTGATAGCCGAGCAAGGCGGCAACTGCCACTACCGCCAGGAAGAGGATAAATTTTGTAAAGCGTCGGGAAGATTTCATCGTGTCAGTATCAAGCGAATTAAGAGTTGCCGGGCAACGCCCCTATTATACAGCAGTAAATACCAGGTTTTGGAATTATTCTGTGATTTGTTTTTGGTGTGATACTCCTGTCTCCAAGGAATAAATGCTCCGCTTACTTCGTGTTTACCGTAAGATAAAAATATGCCTACTCCTACCGGTCAGTTCAACATCCAGGCTCCTTTCGCCCCCACCGGCGATCAGCCGCAAGCCATCGAAAAACTCGTGCAGGGCGTGCGCGACGGCCTGGCGCATCAGGTGCTGCTCGGCGCGACCGGTACCGGAAAAACCTACACCATTTCCAACGTCATTGCGCAGTTGCAGCGTCCGGCGCTGGTGGTGGCGCACAACAAAACCCTGGCGGCCCAGCTATGCCAGGAAATCCGTGAGTTTTTCCCCGATAGTGCGGTGGAGTATTTTGTTTCCTACTACGATTACTACCAGCCCGAAGCCTACGTGCCGCACACCGATACCTTTATCGAGAAGGAAAGCTCGCGCAACGATGAAATCGACCGTTTGCGGCATTCCAGCACCCAATCGCTCACCAGCCGCCGCGATGTCATCGTGGTGGCTTCGGTTTCCTGCATCTACGGTTTGGGAACGCCTGAGCTTTACCAGAAGTTCGTGCTCGATTTGCGGGTGGGCATGACTATCGACCGGCGCAAAACCCTCGAAAAGCTCATCACCATGCAGTTTGCGCGCAACGATACCAACCTGGTGCGCGGCACTTTCCGGGTGCGGGGCGACGTGCTGGAAATTCATCCGCGCGACTCGGAGTACGTCACGCGCATCGATACTTTTGGCGATGAGATCGAAAGTATTCAGATCGTGAATCAAATGACAGGCGAAGTGATACAAAACGTTAAATTCACCACGGTGTTTCCGGCGACCCACTTTATTGCCGATGAAAATATCATGGACACGGCGCTTGAACAGATCGAAAGAGATTTGGAAGCGCAGGTGGAATATTTAACCTCGCAAAACAAGCAACTCGAAGCCCAGCGCCTGCAACAGCGTGTGCGCTACGATATGGAAATGATGCGGGAAGTGGGCTACTGCAACGGCATCGAAAACTATTCGCGTTACCTCGATGGCCGCAAACCGGGTGCGCCGCCGTTTACGCTGCTGAACTATTTCCCCGAAGATTACCTGCTCATCGTCGATGAATCGCACCAGACCATGCCGCAGATTCGCGCCATGTACAATGGCGACCGGGCGCGTAAGGAAACGCTGATCGAATACGGCTTCCGCTTGCCCGCTGCCTATGATAACCGGCCTTTGCGCTTTGAGGAGTTTGAAGAACGGGTGGGGCAAACCATCTTCGTCTCCGCCACTCCGGGGCCGTATGAGTTCGAGCATATCGGCCTCAAACGCCAGGAAGTCGAAGGTCCCAAGAACGCCAAGGGCAAGCCCTCGCAGCCGCCGTTCGAGTTGCCCACTGGCGAACATCCCGGCCTGGCGCAGCAGATTATCCGTCCCACCGGCCTGATTGACCCGGAAATTATTATCCGACCGACACGTGGGCAGATCGATGATTTGCTGGGTGAAATTCGTGCCCGTACCGCCAAGAACCAGCGCGTGCTGGTAACCACGCTCACCAAGCGTATGGCCGAGGACTTGAGCGATTACCTGAAGGAACTCTCCATCAAGGTCAACTACTTGCATTCGGATGTCATCACTATGGACCGCAGTGCGGTGTTGCGCGATCTGCGTCAGGGGACCTACGACGTGGTGGTTGGCATCAACTTGCTTCGTGAAGGCCTCGACTTGCCCGAAGTTTCGCTGGTAGCGATTCTCGATGCCGATAAGGAAGGCTTTCTGCGTTCGGAGACTTCGCTGATCCAGACCATCGGCCGTGCGGCGCGTCACGTGGAGGGACAAGTGGTGATGTATGCCGACCGGATTACCGGTTCTATGCAACGCGCCATCGATGAAACCAATCGCCGTCGTGCCATTCAGCAGAACTATAACCAGTTGCATGGTATTACGCCGCAGACCATCCAGAAGGCGATTCGCGACGACCTGATTTCCGAGCTATTGGCCGATGCCCGGGCCGAACTCACTCCCAGTGCGATGAGCAAGCCCAAACCTAAGGCTGAGGATCTGCCAAAGATTTTGACCGAGTTGGAAAGCGAGATGAAAGCGGCCGCTGCAGCGCTCGATTTCGAGCGCGCGGCGCAACTCCGCGACGAGTTGCTCTATTTGCGCGAGTTGACCTGAAAGAGTTTTGGCGAACAATTTGCAAGCATGCTACGTCCAGAGTTGAAAAACAGGGAGGATGTATCATGAAAACGCAATTTAAGAATAAGTCTTGGAAATTAGCTGGTGGTTTAGCGTTGGCTTTGGCTGCCGGAACCGGTAATGCCCATGCTCAGTATGGATCGGCCTCTGTTGATTTAAACGGTCAGCCGTTGGCGACAGCAGTTCCGCCTGTCGTTCGTTCGGGAAGCACATTGGTGCCGATGCGCGATATTTTTGAAGCGCTGGGTGCCACTGTCGTGTGGAATAACCGTACCCAGGAAATTACAGCGCAAAAAGATGCCACTCGCATCTGGCTGCAAATCGGCAACCGGAGCGCTCGTGTGGGCGAAGATCAGCGTTGGCTGAGCCAGGCTCCTGAAATCTATAGCGGCAGCACATTGGTGCCGTTGCGTTTCGTTTCCGAAGCGCTCGGTGCGGAAGTGAACTGGGACGGCTCGCGTCGTCTGGTCTCTATCACGACGCCATACGATAATACCAACCGTCCCGGACGTGACCGCGATCGTGATCGGGATCGGGATAGGGATCGGGATAGGGATAGAGACCGTGACCGGGATAGGGATCGTGATCGCGACAGAGGCCGTGATCGCGACCGTGATGGCCGCCGCGACGATGTCCGTGGTTCCATCACTGTTCCCGCCAATGCTGTTGTGCCGGTGACGCTCGATCAGACTATCTCTTCGGCGACGGCGCGTGTCGGTGATACATTCACCGCTACGGTTAAGTCGGAAGTTGAAGGTGATTCCGAATTTCCGGTCGGCACGAAACTGCGTGGCCGTGTAACCGAAGTTCGTCAGAGAACAGATGGCTCGCCTGGAGTTCTCGGTCTTGAATTCTATGAAGCGCTTTTGCCCACCGACCGCACCATTGCGTTGCGTGGCGACTTAATTTCGCTGGATGATGCCAGCACCGACCGCCAGTCGGATGGCCGCATCGTAGCCAAGCCGGGTAGCGGCGGCACTGATATCAAAGTCGTCGGTATCGGCGCAGCAGCAGGTTTTGTGCTGGGTAAAGTTCTTGATAAAAACTCGTTGGTCACTTCCATTCTCGGTGCTGCAGGTGGTTATCTCTACGACCGCAGCCGCGACCGTGGCAAGGAACGCGAAGCGGTAGTTAATTCCGGTAGCACGGTAGGCGTGCGCCTTCGTGATTCGGTCAGCTACTCCGATACCAGCGACTACTGGCGCAACCGCCAGCGTTATGTCGATTAAATAATGCTGAGTTAAGAAAAGAGAGCGGAAGTGGTGGTCTATCCATCGCTTCCGCTTTTTTTGTCAAACTTCTGGCAAATGGGAGCGTCCCATGCACGAGAAGTAATGAAGGAGTTTGCAGTGATAAAGCAGGGAATCATTAAGGTCGGAATCGCGTTGACGGTTTTCACACTCTCTACTTTTCAAGCGTGGGCAGCGCCCACGGCGCAGAATGTGACCAGCGCGTTAGAGCAGGCGCTTAAAAAACGCATCACCAGCCCGGGCGGAACCATGACCGTCAAGATAACACCGGGACCGCGCGCGGCGCAGGGGGTTTTACAGGAAGTGTATGTTGAGGCTAAACCCGCTCAAATTAAGAAGCGGCGTTTCTCTTATCTCGCCATGCGTGCCCGGAATGTGCGTCTGGATGTGAATAAGCTGATGGGCGGCGATATCGAAACATTATCTTCACAAACTACCCTTCGTGCTACTATTACCGAAAGTGAATTAACCCAGGCATTGGCGCGCGGGCAAGATTCGGCGGATAAGAATTTGCGGGTGAAGTTTCGCAATGATGGCTCGGTGCGGGTGACGGGTAACTGGTCTTGGGGTTGGTTCTCCGGCCCGATGGAAGCGACCGGCCGCTTACGCTTAGGCTCCAACTATACCGTGGTAGCCGATATTGCTACGCTCAAACTCAACGGCACCAATGTGCCGGAGGCTTTGAAGAACAAATTTCAGGAACGTATCAATCCGCTGATCGACTATGAAGACTTGCCGTTCCGCCCACCGTTTAAGAGCCTAACTTTTAAGGGTGACAAGGCGTTTATTGCAGCTTAGAGGCAGGTGTAAGATGACAGGTGTTAGGTGAAAGGAGGTAACCGGGCTTTGGCGCTTCCGATTGCCCTTAACGTCCGGTTGCCTCTTCTGACACCTAACACCTTTCACCCGACACCTGTTACTCAAATAAGAACCAATAGGTCTGTTGGGCTTTAATGGGAAAGCTGTAACTCGTTTTATTTTCCGCAAGCACCTTACCGCTCACGGCATCCAGCACCCGCTTTTTCCCGATGGGGAGATTCAACCGGTAGGTCCCGCTCTTGAGGGCGTGCAGCGAGGCGAAGTTGCTGTTGACATGCAACGCTTGTCCGGCGTCTCCGGCAATGGTGGCTCCGGCTTGAGTTGCGATGTTATGCAATAACTGCGGCCCTAAGGCCTGGGGCGCGGCGAGGTAGATCGAAGTCCAGCCGGGAAGTCGTTTGGTCGCCATCGCGGCCTGGCCGGTTTCATGGTATTTGCCGAAAACTGAGGCGGTATCGTCTTCAATCCAGAACGGCTGGTAACGGGCGGCTGCCGAATGGGGGCCTTTATTGGAGTTGAAAATTTCCATCAGCATTTCACCCGCTCCCTGCAGGGGCAGTACATTCTTGGTGAGCGGTGAATTGGTATCGCTGACCTGGGCGTTGAGGCGCACATACTTCTCTTGTGTGCCAATATTCATGCCGATGAGTTGTGACATCATCTGCACCGATTTGCCATTTTCCGAGATATAGCCGGTATCGCCCATCCACACGATAGTGCGGTTTTTATTGAGTAGTTTTTCCTTGATCTGGCGGCGCTGTTCCTGTGTAATTGAGGAAAGGTGCTGAAAAATGTAGACCTTGAAATTTTGCAAGTTGGGGTTGGCCAGCACATCTTCAAGATAGTGCTTTTCCAGTGGCACGCCGCTGCTTTCGAGCATCATTTTCTGATAGTCATTGCCGAAATCGATCGCCGTGAAACGTCCGCTCAAGAATGGGTCGGGTGCATCGCGGGCGATGAGGCACACATCGGCCTGCCGGGTTGGCGTGGGCATAGTAGTGAGCCGCTTGGCGACTTTATAGGTTTGGCCGATACGCTCGTGCAGCGCGGCGTCGGCGAAGTAGCGACCCATGTCGTAATACCACCAGCCCGAACCCTGGGCGAGTGAAGCGCCAATCATTTTGCGATGAATGGCGTCCCAGGTTTCGGGCGTGAGTCCGGCACCGATCCACGTTTGCTGAATACCGGGGTAGCGCGAACCGATATAAGAGCGTAAATCTACTTCCTGTAAGAACATTTTCTGGTGGTATTTATAACCATCGCCCGGGAACCAACCCACCGAATAACCGGGATTGCGGTAGGGGTAATAGGTCATGGCACCCGAACCATCGACATATTGCGATGGCAGGAAATACTTGCTGATAGGAGAGTTATAAGCCAGTGCCACCACCGGCTTGCCGATGCCTTCCTTAACGGCGCGGGCGTAGCCGTCGCGCAGGCTCCAACTGCCTTCGTCCTTGAATTCGCGGTAATCCAGCAAGGGGCCGGAGGTCTGATAAGGCTTGAGAGCTTCCATCTGCTGCGCTTCGAAATGGGGTACCTTAATCTGTTCGGGCGAAGTGAGGGGCTGGTTCCAGGCTTTGGCGACATTCTCCACCGAGCCGTATTTTTTCAGCGTCCATTCGCGAAAAGTGCGTTCACTGGGTTTGGAGTAGTCGTAGAAGAACGGGTCGAAGCGCAAGTCTTGCCCGCCACTGATGAAGAAGCCGACCACCGCTTTGCCGTAGACCGAGGTTTTGAGATGCTCGGCAATCGTCTTGAAGGCGGCCTGTGAATCGGCCCGCCATTTTTCGGACTGGTAGGAGGGATACCACCAGGCTTTATTCTGCGAGGTGCCCACTTTTTCCAGGTCGTCGGTGTAGCCGGTAAGGTTGCCCCAGATGCCGTAGCCGCGCTGGCCTTTGTCGTTGCGCACGATTTCATCAGGGTTTTCATCGCCCCACTCGCGGTAGGGATAGGCCCACAACTCCAGGATGATGTTGGCCTGCGGGTTGCGGCGCAAGACGCTGAGGATGATTTCATCCACCACGTCGGTGTTGACCTGGCCTTTGCCGCCCCAAATCGGCTTGGAAGAGGCCGGGACGTAGGCATAGCGCGACTGGCCTAATTGCACCGCCACGCTCACCAGGTTGACTCCGGCGTTGCCAAAGGCGGTGATATCGCCATTTCGCTCCGAAGGCTGCATACCTTTATAAAAAATGAACGGCTCGGCAGTGTTGTTGACCTGAAGCTGTGGGACACCGTTCTTGCTGACCACTTGTGCCGTGGCATTAGTCCGTTTTTCGAGAATCTCAAGAACCTGTTCTTTGTCATGAGTATCGGCAAAAGTAGCCGGAGGCGAAACGGCCGTGGGTTTGGCGCTGGTGAGTTCGAGGTCATCGAGCCATACCGAACTTGGATTGCCCCAGAGCACGACATGCAGATAGATGTCCTGGGCTTTATCGCTGCGATAGGTCACCATGCGCTCTTCCCATTTCCCGGCGGGGGAATTGATGAGCAGGCTCTGACTCTTGAAACCGGCCGTGCGGTCGATGGAGTTATAGGCCAGCTTCTTGCCGTCGGTACTGATACGAAACAGCAGCAGCGAGGAAATCGGCGCATCTTCGGCGTGGAACCAGCCGCGGAAGGTATAGGACACGTTGGGTTCGATGCGAATCGGTTTGGCTGAGCGTAGTTCCATGTAGCCCAGCCCGTTGGTTTTGGTGAGCTTGAGGGCTTGCTTGCCGGTGCGGGCGCGGCTGGTATCGAAGCGGAAGTTCCCGGCGGCTTCGTTTTGGGGTGCCACCTGCCAGTCGGAAGTGCTTTCAAAGCCGGGGTTGGAGGCAAGGTTGGGTTGGGCGATGGCGGGGAGAGCAAACAGACTGTAAGACAGAAGCGATAAAAACGTGAATTTTTTCATTTTAATAGGGGGAGAATTACGAATTACCAGGGTTCCAGGCACTTTTGGCTCCTGCCGCAGTGGCATTGGTGAAGGCAACGGCCTGGCGGTAAACCTCGCTACCTTTCAGCCACTTCACATGTCCGTCGGCAAAGCCAACATTCAATCCATCGAAATGCCGCCCACTCATACAATCGTCACGAATGAGAGGCGCAACGCTACTGGGAAAACTATCACAAATCGTCGCATTGCCGGTCGTCTTGGAGATACCGGGCATATATTCATAGACGCTCGTAGTTCGTGGTGTCCTGAAATATTGGGGATTCGCACCAACCCAACCGGAATCCATAATCAAATAGAGGGTGGCGGGCGAGACAAGAGCCGATTCCCTTTGTGGAGTTCCTGCTCCCATGACCCAGACATTCGCGCCATAATTTTTCTGGGAGATTTTGGTGTTGGCACCACCGTCGTTTCGCTGTGAGGTGCTGGGGCAAAAAAAGATGTCCAGGCTCTTGTGGTAGGGATAAGTAATTTGTCCCCAGGTATAGCCGTTGGCCGGATTATTGACATAGAAACCGCCCGGTGGGGCGGGAGCGTTAAGATTAATATCCGTATATTTGGGATAGATACCGTCGTAGTCTTGTGTATATTGCATGAGTGCTATACCAAATTGTTTCAGGTTACTCATACAACTGGAGCGCCGTGCATTTTCACGCGCTCGCGCGAACACGGGAAATAAAATGGATGCCAATATTGCTATTATAGCTATAACAACAAGAAGTTCTATCAGTGTAAAGCCGCGTGGCCGCTTGCTCTTGGATAACATTGCAATCAACTCCAAAAATTAATCTTGAAGTTATTATGCCACGCGTAGAATGAGCGTAAACTTACCGATCGTGCAACGGACTTACCAATCGTGTCACTTTCTTGATTTAGGGTGAAAAGTCTGCCTCATTTTCAATTTGCAATGCCGTCTGTTTGCGATAGGTATGGGGAGTGATGCCCTGGTGCTGAGTGAAAAACCGGTGAAATCCTGATTCTGAGGCGTAACCACAGAGTTCGGCTATGGTATTGACCGTCCAACTGGTTTCGCGTAAATAGATGCAGGCTTGCCGGATACGTTGCTCATGGAGATAGTCCAGGAACGTTTTTCCGGTGCCTTGATGAAAAAGTCGCGCGAAGCTCGAGCGCGATATATGGAAATGACGTGCCAGTTTTTCCAGGGTGAGCGGTTCGGCTAAGTGAGCCTGAATATATTCCTGGGCCAATTCGAGTGGATCGCTGTCCAAAGGATATGTTTCTGTGTCATCGAGATGTCTGCCTTGTCCGTTGGGAATATTGAATGCTCTGCCGGCCACAATTTCGCGCTGAAATAAATGCAGCAAGAGTTGAAGCGCGTGGTAATAGAGTTCGTCGATGCGATTTTGCATCAATTGATCGCAGAGGGTCTCAAAAACATGAACGAGTTGTTCATGGGAAAAGTAGATGGTTTCGCCATAGCCTGGCCTGAAATTCAATGCGTTCTTAGAGTGCGAAATCCAGCATCGTAATCCAGGCCCGCAACGTCGTATCCAGAGAAGCGAGCAGAGTTGTTGGTCTGTATTGTATGGCAGTTCACCGTTGGGGTGAGGCAGACCCGGGGGAATAAAAATGAAAGTTCCACTCCCACAAGAGATTTGCTGTGTGCCAATTTGAATGGAAGCGTTTCCGGCAAGAACGTAGAGGAAGAACGGAATATTCTTCTCGCAGAGGGCATCCTGTGGCCAAATCGCTGTTTTCACGCTCATGTGGGCGGCATCACGAAAATGTTTGAGCGGAACGCGTTCTCCCTTGAAGGCGCATTTTTCAACACGCACGCCTAATGGGAGGGAGTTGCCATCTTCTGGAACCGGCATCACCACCGTATGCGAAGCACCTGTCTGCTGGACACGTGGAATCAGATGATTTTCCACAACTTCGAGGATAGGCGATTTTTTGTCGGAAGATGAAGTGCTGGCCATGACTGCATCGTATAGTATGACGTTTGGCATTGTGATTGGCAGGGCAGTTGCTTTTCCATGAAGAACCGCGCGCGTCAGCGAGCCGGAAGGGCCAAAGCCTCTTACCAGGCTCCAGGGATGCGGGAAAAGTAAAAATGATGAGTCCTTCCACTTGCTTACGCGCGTGGTTCTTCAGACAATCGACAAAATCGGTTTTTATACGGCGTGACTATTCATGTTCGGTCGACATAAATTTGGCCTGGGTCTGTCCCTGGCGAAAGTCGATTTCATATCCCTTGGCCAGAACCCAGGTCTGGAAAAGCTGCACGTCGGTTTCAATGCGGTCGCGCACCAGGGGAAACTTTTTGGTGCGCGCGGTTTCGCGGGCATCGAGCAGAAGTTGCGCCAGCTTAAGCAAATCGGCTTTGGTGGTTTTTATATCGTTTTGGATGTTGAACAAATGGTTCGCCTGCCAGGTGATGCGCGGAGCATAGCCCCAGCCCAGACAATAGGGACCGGACTGTACGTTTTCCGAAAAAGTCGTGATTTTATCGGCCGGTGGCATTTCGCCGGGGCGGCCCGAATCGTACCAGTTTTTCTGCAAGCGGTCGTGATACTGGGCCATCAGTTCCCCGGCCGGGCCGTAGTAGGAAGAGCAGGCCTGCTTGATGAAATCGGAAACGCTCTGCTGGGGATTCCACAATAGACGCGTCATGCCGTAATAAACCAACCAGCCGTTATCCCAGGTTTCGGTGTAGCTCGAAGGCGTGCGTAACCAGGCTGCATGTTCTTCACCGCCTGGAACGTTGGCACCGTTCGGGCCATCGGCAATCATCTCGGGCACCAGCCCTTTCAGGTTTTGCGACTGGTAATATTGCAAATCTTTTTGCAGGGTGTAGAGTGAAGTCGGCGTGGCACGGGCGGCGTTGCTGCCCATCATGAGGAAGTAGTCGCGCACGAAAATATTCTTGGTTTTGGGTAACCAGCCCTGCAGGTAGCGGTTGAACGCCGCGTTGCGCGGGCAGGCGGCATCGTTGAGGGCATGAACCGTACAACGATACATGGCGCAGAATTCGACCTCCAGTGCCGGATCGACTTCAGTTTCGGGCGGCGCGATATAGTTGGTATAGGCATACACGTGCAGGCGCACATTGGGATGCTTTTTCTTGAGCCGTGCCGCCACCTGGTTGGCGAACTTTATGTAGCGGGTGGAATACGAGCGCTTACCGTGCAGCAGCGGTTGGTTGGCATCGCCGGGGGCATCTTGTGCCTCACAATTTGGGCACTGGCACCAACCGCTACTGCCATCGTTGGGAGCCAGTCCCAGAGTTTGGAGTGCGGGCTGTTCTTGCAGCATTTTTTCAAAGCGGCTGGCGACCAGGGCCACGACCTCGGGATTGGAAGTGCAAAGCTGCGAGTTGCGGGTGACGATTTTGCGCTTGCCATCGACCAGCGAAAAATACTCGGGGTGGGTTTTGCCGAACTCGCCCGGCGAAACCAGAAAGCCGAAGGCATGGCCGTGGATATGCAAAGGGAAACCGCGTTCCAGGCGAGCGGCAGCGCCTTCCTTGTAGTTAGGCGTGATGAGCCCGTTCATATTCATGCCGTTGCGCGCCAACCAGTCGAGCATATTGGTGTTATCGGTTTTCCATTGCATATAGGAAAGGCTCATGCCTCTTTCCTCAAAGGCCGGTTGGCTGGTGTAAGGCAGGGTGAGGTTCAAGGTCGCATCGCTGATGGGGGAGGCGGGCGTGGAACCGGCCAGCGGGCGTGCCCAGGCATAGCCGGTTGCCTGGCGCATCAGGTCGAAGACACCGTAAAGCACTGCGCGCCCGGTGTAGCCCGTGATGAGCAGGCCGTTGCCATCTTTGACAATCAGGTAACCGTCATCCCCCAGCTTTTCATGCGGGAGGTCAGCGACTTTGAGCGCACTGTGGTTAACCGCGAGTTTGAGCGGCCAGGCAGTCGTGGGAGCTTTGGCATGGCTGCTGGTAAGTTGAGGCAGGATTTCGGCAACCTGCTTGCTGGTGTAAGTCAGAGCGGGGTCGGTAGAGAGTGCCTGAATTTGAAATTGAGCTGCGCCCTTTTTAACGAAAGGCATGGCAACCGTTTGGGCAAAGCTCTGCGAAGCTGTGGCCAGAGTAAGGAGACAACTGAGTGTGAAGGAGATTTTTTTATTGTGAAGCATAGGTTATTTATTGCGGTATAGCTTAATTTATGCTGCCCCATCGGCTCGCCAGTAAACGCCCTGGGCAGCGTTGGGGGGAATAATGCGGTTGTCGTTAGCCGGGTCGCGGTTGACACGCTTCCACTTAGCATGCCCATCGGCAAAGGCAATATTAGCGCCATTGAGATGACGGTCGCTGATGTTGCGAGTCGATTGCCAGGTGCTGCGGATATCATAACGTGTAGCGCCTTCGCTATCGGCTAATAGCAATGTTTCGGCTGGCTTGGCGACTGCGGCAATAGACAGTGGTTGCACACCTCCGAGCAAGGGCTGGTTAGCCCCATAGCTCACGTATATCGATGCGTTTGAACCGCGGCCTTTCCAAACGACATCATCGCTGGGGCAGTTGAAAACCTGGTAATTGTTGACGTAGGGGTAAATGCGCAGAATCCAGTTGCTCCAATACAAATCACCGGCAGGCCACAAGGCCTGCACATCGCCGTCTGCCGGAGTGGCGGAGATAAATTTGGGGTAGCGCTCATCATAATCCTGGGTGTATTGCATGAAACCTAACCCCAGTTGCCGCACATTGCTCATGCAACTGGCTCGGCGGGCGTTTTCCCGAGCACGGGCGAATACCGGAAACAAAATTGCGGCAAGGATTGCTATGATAGCAATAACGACAAGAAGTTCTATGAGGGTGAAGCCGTAGCGACTACTTTTGTGAGATGGCATTGCGATTAACTCCGGTAGAATTTAGTCCTGTTAAAAAGTATGCCACGAGGCACCTGTGCCTAAACTTGCTAATCGTCTAACGAATTTGCCAATCGTCTGATTTTGTCGGCACAAATAATCAAATCGAGTGCGCATTTTTTCTGCGATAGGAGAGTGGAGTCATACCCTGGTGCTTCAGGAAGAAGCGGTAGAAGCCCGATTCGGATGCATAGCCGCACAGCTCAGCCACACTGTTGACAGTCCAACTGGTTTCCCGCAGATAAGTACAGGCCTGTTCCATGCGCTTGTGCTGCAAATATTCGAGAAAGGTTTTGCCGGTGTATTGATGGAAGAGTTTTGCGAAGCTGGCGCGTGACATGTGGGTGTAGCGGGCCACTTTTTCCAGGGTGAGCGGCTCGGCAAGATGGGCCTGGATATATTCAACAGCCAGTTCAAGTGGGTGGTCGTCTAATGGATGTAGTTTTGTTTTATCGATTTGCCGCCCACGGGCCACAGGGATATTGTATGCCCGGTCTGCCCGAATTTCCCGCCGCATTAATTGCAAGAAAAACTGGATGCCGTGGTGGTAGAGTTCGCCGGTTTGACGCAGCATCAATTCGTCGCACATGGCATCGAAAACGTGCAAGATTTGTTCGTGGTAAAAGTAGATGGTTTCACCGTAGCCCGGCCGGAAGTTCTGCGCGTTTTTGGAATGGGAAATCCAGCAACGCAACCCACGCCCACAACGCCGTATCCAGAGAATGGAACAAAGCTGTTGGTCTTTGTTGTAGGGGCGCTGGCCGTTGGGATGAGAGAGGCCGGGAGGAATAAATATGAAATTGCCTTCGGGGCATGTGAGCAGTTGGGTGCCGATTTGCATAGTGGCAGTTCCGGCAATAACGTACAGGAAGAAAGGGACGCCCTCTTCACAGAGCGCAATTTGAGGCCAAGCCGCGATTTGCACGCTCATATGGCCTGCTGTGCGAAGATGCTTGACGGGGATGCGGTCGCCTTTCAATGTAGCCTTTTCAACCCGGATTCCCAAGGGCAGTTGTTTGTTGTCCGCTCGAACCGGCATGACCACCGTGTGGGTAGCACCTGTTTGCTGGGCGCGCGGAATCAGGTGGTTTTCAACGATATCGAGAATGGGCGATTTTTTATTTGCCGAGGTAATGGTTGTCATGGGAACACCCGGAATACAGTATGACTTTTTGATTCCGGTAGCGGCAGAGGCAACTCTCATATTCTCTCCTGATTTGTGTTGATAATTGTGTCCACATCTGTTTTTATGTGAAGATCAGAAGAGCCGCTGATTCAGCGCAAAAGGAGATATTTATGGAACATCGAACAACACATCGCACGATGCGAAAGCTACTACTGGCGGGGGCTTTTGGTGTTGTACTGGCCGCAATGAGCGCTTCGCCTGCGTTATCGCAGAACTACGCCCCGGCTATCGACCAGACCTCGCTTTTAAACATGCGATTTTTTGACAGTGGCCTTTTTCGTTTCGATGATGCCACGGTGGCGTTTGCTCCTGCAGGGCAAGTCGATGTACAAGCGGAAGTAACTGACGCTAACGGCAAGTCGATCGCGAAATTCGACCATTTTCCCGACTATGTTTACACTGCGACCACCTTCGGGCGCATTCGGGTGAAAGGACCCGCCGATGTGAATATCACCGAGCCGGGTAAATACCAGATTCAATACATCATTAACGGCAAGCCTTCGACACGATTGCCGTTCACGGTGAAAGTGGAGGGTTCGGGTGACCCTTTCAATCCTGCCAAGAAATATCAATTCGATGGCCCGTGGCGTTCGTTAGCCTATATCTGGATGCGGCCTTACAAGAATACCACCATTCCCGACGTGGTTTTCTGGACCGGCAAGCCCGACCTGAAAGCTGGGACAACCAAAGACCAGACGATAGCCAAGCTGTTTTTTAATGGGAAAATGATTGCGCATAGCAATCGCGCGCAGGGCCATATTACGTCGGAGCATTACAAGCAGAGCACGCATACTTTCCTGGCACCGCACGAGGCCCGCCGTGCCCATGAAGCACCGCCTTTTACACGGGAAAAGTTGGCAAACGGCAATTATAATATCCGCGTAGAACGCCAGTCGGACGGCGCTTTGTTGCGCAATTTCGCCTTTACTGTAGCTGGCGGCCAGATACAGCCGATCAAGCGTGCTGTGCTGGGCTACCAACCCCATGAAGATTTTGTTGTGCCGCGTGTGCCGGTTTTTGGGTCGAGTACCTACGAGTTCAAGCAGGCAATTTGGATTAACGACCCCAATCGTTAAAGACCAAAGCAACGACAAAAAACCTCCGACCTGAAGTAGGCGGAGGTTTTTTTGTTCAAAGAGGAAGAGGCTTCCTACTGTGCTGATAATTCGTAGAACGCCGGGTCGGCAAAAGCGATGCTGCCGTCGGTCACCGAGAATTGAAAGGCTACGGCATCGCTATCGGCCGGAGCTTCGGCGGTCACCAGCACCGGTTGCCATTGCATGCTGAGACTTGCAGGAGAAGCGCTGCGTGAACTCTGTCCACTGGCCCAGCCTCCCTGGTTTCGAAAACGCAGGGTGGCCGAGACACCGGCGGCGTTTTCGCCCTTCACCCACACGATGCCGAAATATTTCTTGCCGGGAGTGATGGGGACGTTTTGAATCAAGGTCGATGTGTTGATACCTTGCACGGCTTTGGCGGTGGTCATTTCCAGGGCATATTTCTGGTTCTTTCCCGCAACACGTTTCATCTGTGGATTGTCGTAGCGGCTCCAGACCTGCCAACTGGCGAGGTTGGCAAGCGTGGTCCAGTCGTCTTCCACCGGAGTCGTCTGGCCGATGGGCTGTTGGGTGAAGTCACTATTTTTAAGCAGGGAAGGCGGGTTGTGCTGCTGCACCCAAATCCATCCCGAAAGAGCATCGCGCAGGGATGTTTCGCCCAGAGCCTGCATCAACTGCGCCGTGGCCTCTCCCAGTTCTTCCGGCTGATTCTGGCGATACCAATCAATCAGCGTAATAAGGCCGGTCGAGGCTTTTAAATCCAGCGGTGAGGCATCGGTCTGCAAACCGCGCCCGCCGTTGCGATTAATCTTTTCATAGAAGCCGGTGAGATTCTTACCAAGCAGGTCGTTGCGGCTGCGGGCTGCGACCCAGAAAGGCTCGCGCTCGGCAATGATGTTCCCCAATTGCCTGGCAAGTTCGAGGGTTTGTTTCGCGTCGTCAGCCGATTGAATTTTAGCTGCGCTGATACGAGAAGCCACGTCGTAACCGAACACGGCATAGCTCGCATATTGCAGCGCTCCGCGCGTCACGTCGATGCGGGCTTTTTCTTCGGGCAGGGTGGCTTCGCTCCAGGCCCGATCGAGCAACACCTGGCCTTGACGCACCGCTTCGGGCGAGACCGAAAGCGTTTGCTTGACGATGTTGCGCAACTCCCAACCTTCGTGGCCGGGTCGCATTTCATTCCACGAGGCTTCCATCACGTCGAAATACTGCTGCATCGATTTGGCACCATTGCCATACATCTTGGTGTAGAAATCGTTCAACAAAGTATCGAGTGCTTGTTTGTGGTTCCATTGCAACTGAGCAAAGGCCCACATCATGGGCGCTGTCTGGGGCAGGAAGGTGTTGATCTCTACATAAGCGCCTTCAAAACCCAGCGATTTATCGAACTGTAACTGCTGATACATCAAGCGCGGATAGATGCGGGGCGCAAACGAATTGAAGCCGAAATAGTCGTAGCGCGAAAGGTGCTTGACGCGTTTGGCCCATTCCAGCGTGAGATCGTTTTCCCGCTTGCGAATCGCCGGATCATACCAAAGCGCGCTGGTTTCGGTCATGTAGCCGAAAATATTGTCTTCGAGTTTGGCGACTTTCTTGGGGAGGCTCTTGACATTACTGTAAATCAGCATTCCGATGTACTTATCGGGGTGCTTCTTCTTCGTTTCGCGCGCAATCAGATTGATGAAGTTGTAAAAACGATCGGAATATTCCTTGCGGGCATGGTCTTCCGGTTCGGCGTCCAACGCGCGGCAGAGCGGGCATTCACACATGTAGAGAATGTCGTCGAGACCCAGTGCAAACGAATCATGGTGCGGGTTTTTCTCAAAGAAATTATCAATGTAATCGAGCACCACTTTTTGCACTGCGGGATTACCCACACACGGCCACCAGTACACGTAACCATCGGTGGGCGGAATCCAGCGTTTGCCGTTGACGAGTGGGTAGTATTCGGGATGGGTTTTGCCGTAGCGCGATTGAGGGAAAATGCGATAGATGTTGTTCTGGAAGTTGCGGCGCACCAGCCGTTCGCTCACTCCCAGCTTGTTGCGCCGGTTCCAGTCTTTCCACTCGTTGGTGTAGGCATGGCCTGACCACGGGCGTGGCGTGGTGGTTGGTGTGGAAACGACTTTATCGACTTCCACTTTCAAGGTGCCTGGCGTGCTCGGTTTGGGCACGTAGGTCCATTCATCGCCGGGTGCGAACCAGCGCACACCGAGGTTGTCTTGCAGGAATGAATACACCGCAAATGTGGCGGGGGTGGGGTAGCGGCCGTTGAGAAAGAGGTTGCCGTCGCGCGGGTTAATGACGTAGGTTTCTGGGTTGGCTTCTTGGGGCGGCAGGTCTTGCGGCGTAGACTTGATGGTGGGGCCGATGAAGATGCCGGGGCCGCCCAGAGGTTTTTTATCGCTCTGGATGAGTAGTTCCACGCCGCTCATCTCCTTGATATAGCGCCGCAAATCGACGGCAGCGGTTTTGATAACCGCCGGAGCATTTTCGGCGATGACGATAGTTGCATTACGTTTGCCGTCTTTCACTAACAGGAGTTCATCGGCATGAAGCTGGCCTGGGACGAGTAAAAGAGCTGCTAACAGAATTTTGGCGAGGTGTTTTTTCATAAGGAGTGCTGAGTATAAAGTGCTCTGTGCTGAGTAAAAATGGTTATGGGATAGGGTTAAAGGTGGGATTGTTGCCCGAAACGCTACCGGGAGTTCCGGCACCGTAGACATTGCTCATCAGGCCGGTATCGCTATTGCCTTTATACCATTTAGCATGACCATCGGCGAATGCCATGTTAGCACCGCCCAGATGGCGAATAGCTTCTTCGGGTAAAAGCGCCATGCCAGTGTCGACCGGGGCATAGAGACGCCCCGTACTGCCGTAGGACGGGTTGCCACCGGTGACGTAAGACCGGGCAGTCCCCGTAGAGAAGTCGCACAGCACTACTGTGAGAGTAGGCTGGGTGAAATAGGAAAGATGTAAGCCAGCCTGCCGAATAGCACTGGCAGTGGTGTAGTAGCCGCCGACCCATAGGTTATAGGAGTAGTCGATATAATTTATTGTGATTGGTGAAGCAGAAATTGTGCCCGTTGAGACTGTTTCACTGGGACATTGAATCACCTGGCGGCTTTTGAGGTAGGGATTGAGCGCATCGGCCCAGCCATAGGGGCGAGCCGTGGAGACACTCAAGCCGGGATCGTAAATGGGAAAATGTTCATCGTAGTCCTGGGTATATTGCAACATGCTTAATCCCAACTGCTTGAGGTTGCTCAGGCAATTGGTGCGCCGTGCATTTTCCCGTGCCCGGGCAAACACCGGGAAGAGAATGGAAGCGAGAATAGCTATGATGGCTATGACGACCAATAATTCAATGAGCGTAAAGCCGGGGTAGGTTTTATAGCGTTTCATCATGACTCCTTAACTTGGTTTAGGCTCGTTCACCGGCGTGAACGGCGGTTGAGAGCGGCAGGGTGCTGCTGCGGACGATTAATTCGCCATGCACGGTGCGAGTGCGTGGCGGGCCGCTATAATCGTTTTCCAGGCGATCGACCAAGAGCGCGACCGCCGCATCGGTGATCTGCTGTACCGGGTGGCTCATGGTGGTGAGGGGAAGCGGTGCGCACGAACCGGCAAAGGGCAGGTTGTCGTGGCTCACCACGCTCACATCTTCGGGAACGCGTAGCCCGGCAGTGCGCACAGTGTTGATGAAGGCTGAAGCCGTGAAATCGTTGACGATGCACATTGCGGTGGGGCGGTTTTTCAATTGCAGATAGTAATGACCCAAATCGACCCCGATGTTATCGCCCGTGCGGGTATGGATGTTGTCGGCAAAGGTGAGCCATTCTTCAAAGAAAGGAGCATCGAATTCTGTTAATGCTGCCTGGAAACCCGTGAGGCGTGAATTATTACGTGCGACCGGCCAGCCGCCGACGTAAAAGCCGATATTGCGATGTCCCAAGTCGAGCAGGTGGCGCGCGGCTACGTATGTGTTCTGGTAGCGATCGAAGAGAACTTTATCGCAATCGAAGTTGTTGGGGCCGTCGTAAGCGACGACACAGCCGCCTTTGTCGATGTATTGCTGTACCTGAGCACAGGCATCCTGGTTGAGCTGGTTGGTATTGAGCACCAGCGCGCGCGGACACAAACGGCAAATGTTACCCAGGAGTTCGGCCTGGTCGATAACACGTGAACCAACCTGGGTGCTGAAGGCATAAATTGGAGCAAAATAACCCAGGTCGTAGAGTTTGCGTTGCAAGAGTTGCAGTTTGTTGGTGACAACGCCCAGATCGAGGTGCAAGGCAAAGAGAGCGACTTCGCCGTGGCGCTCGCCGCTCGCCAATTGTTGCGCCGCCACATTATAGACAAAACCCAGCTCTCGTGCCGCCTGCCATACCTTTTCCCGTGTTTTCTTCGAGGTGCTGCCATTGCCGCTAAGCGCGCGCGAAGCCGTGGCCTTGGAGGTGCCGGCTTTTTTGGCAACATCGAGAATAGTAACGGTTGATTGGCTCATGAAGCGAAGCAGTAAAAATAATGATTTTGGAACCGGTTCCAAAATCATTATACCCCGAAACTTCAAGCTCTAAACATTTTTTTACAATTGCTCACGCGCGCGATTCCTCGTTGGGTAAACAAACAGGGCGATAGTGGAAAACCACTATCGCCCTGTCGAGGGAAGGAAATGGAAATGCGCCCTGTCTTCAGTGGCCGCTGAAGTGCAGAGCACAAAACCAAGACTTATTCGGCCGAGGCCGTGCGGAGTGCTTCTTGATAGGGGCCGCGCACAATGCTGCCTTTGACCTCTTGCGAATTCTTGAGCATGTTGTAGATGGGGCAGGCGGCTTCCACGGCTTTTTGCAGTTCCTCGATGGTTTCCTTGCTTTCGGGCGAACCGATATGCACCTTATAGTTGATATTGGAATAGCGCGGCGGAGTATTGATGCTGCCGACGCGGGGAGTCAGCGTGCCTTCGACTTCCAATTCCAACGAATCGAGCGCCACGTTGCGGTTGGCGGCCTGGATTTCATAGATATGCGTCAAGCAGGTAATCATGACGCCCAGGATATGTTCTTCGGCTACCGGACCGAGATTGTGCCCGGCCAGGTAACGCGGCGTATCGTGGATGAACTGGAAGTTGCTGGTATCGGTGCGCACGTGGCGGATACCGGTGCCTCCCTCCACTTTGATGTGGGCGCGCAACGGCGGATCCGTGTTACGCGCAGGGGCCGAAGCATTGACCGGTTGCGCGGCGTTATTAGCCTCGTTGCTCCGGCGGGCACGCCTTTCGCCACGAGGAGTGCCGTCGGCTCTGGCCTGGCGGGAGATTTGAGAAGCTAACCGTTTCCCTTCCAGGAAGTCGCGCAGACCGGGCAGGGTGTTGGTGCGGTCTTTGGGAGTCTGGGTGTAGAACAATTGGCCGTGGTCGATCTCTTGCTTCTGGCTCACCACGTTGAGAACAGGGGAGACACGCTCGACCGTCTGGCGCAGGTCTTCCAGTTCGGCATCCGAAGCCGGGGAGACGATATAAGCGGTATAGACCAGGTTCTGCGGATAGGTCACCTGCCCGCCGCCCACGGAAGTGGCAGGGGCGGGGCGGCTGGTGAAGACGACTTCCAACTCATCAATGGGAATGCCTTTGATGGTGGCCTGAATCAGGAAATCCTGAGCGACTGCGCTACCCAGTACGCCCACCACCGAAGGCCAGGAACCGGCACCCAGGTTGTATTCGCCGGTGCCGGGCGAACCGTCGCTGAGGAATTGGAAATTGCGAATTCGCAAACGACGCACGCCGGTGCGGCCTTCTGCGACGACACGAGCCGATAACTTGAGCGGCTGGTTCTGTTCGGGATGATCCTTCAACTGGAAGAGGGCCGAACGCAGGCGCGTCTGGTAGTTGCGCAGCGAATCGCCATTATCGAGGTAGCCGGCCGATTGTGCCCAGTCGCGCGTGGTATGGGTAGCCTGGGCACTGGCTGGTTGGGAGGTTGCAGAGAATAACGTAGCAGCCAGGAAAGCGCCGGCCAGCAGTTTTTTAACGGAGTTGTTTGTTTTGTTTTTCATGAGGGTGTCAGTGAGTGATTATCCAGGTTCACCGTGACCTGCGTCTCAATAATTACGTTTTGTTTGTCGATTTATGGTGCCGACAGAGCGGCTTCGATAGCAGATTCGAGCGAGGCTCCGCGTGGATTAAGCGCTGCCACTTTTCCATCACGGCCCAGGAGAATGGTGGTGGGAATGAAGCGCACGTTATAAGCACTGGCCACCGGGCCGTTCCAATAGCCGTCGTAGATGTTGCGCCAGCCCAACGCTTCTTTCTTGATAAACGGCTTGAGCGGAGCGGCGGAAATATCCAGCGAAATTCCCAGCACGTCGAAGCCCTGATCTTTGTATTTATCGTAGGCCGATTTCAGGTTGGGAAGCTCGGCGCGGCAGGGCGCGCACCAGGTGGCCCAGAAATCGAGCAGAACGACCTTGCCTTTGTATTCATCCAGCGAAAGCGGCTTACCGTCCAGATCGGTGCTGTTGATGGCAAAGGGCGTATCGCCGACATCGACTTGAACTCCGCGATAACGTGAAAGCCGGTCTACTTTGGTAGCACCTTCGGGAGCGGTGAATTGGAAAGTGCTGTCGGGTATGGCGGCGTTAATTTTCTGGTTGGTATACGTTTCCGTGGTCACCACCGGCACCGCGTCGTTGCGCACCGATGACTGTTCCACTTTGTGGAGCAGTGAATCCTGCTCGCCGATGTAATAGATCGTATTGCCCACGGCATAGGTGGGGTTGCCCTCGCTTTTGCGTGCTGTCGCTACGATCTTATGCACCGTCACCCCGTTCAGTTGCTCTGTACCTTCGTACTTCACGCTTTCCACTGCCTGGCGGCCAAACAAGTTGCCATCTTCGCTCAGGAAACCGGCGAGATATTGTCCCACCGCTTCGGCCAGCGGCGAGCGCCTGCCTGCGTTTGCCTGGGCGACGGTATATTCCACGGTGTTATCGAAATCGCGGAGCGTAGTCACGTTTTCGCCATCGTGGTAGGCGACTTCCTTGATGCCTTTGGCTTCGCGCTTGGTGACCACCAGGCTCTGCGGGGCGCGATAATCGATAGTTGTATTGCGCAGCAAACGCCCGGCATTGACGCCTTCGGTTTCGAGGTGCAGTGTCTGTGCGCCCTTATAGAGTGCGGCACTCTTTTCGAGAATGCTTTTAGCCTGCGCATCGAACTCCGATGGCGGTAGCACCGGGCCACTCGGGCCGCGCTGCCCGCGCCCTCGCTGGCGGGGCGCGGGTTCGCCGTCTTCATCCTGCTGGGCGAAAGCCGGATTCACAAACAATGCCGCTGCAACGGCAAATGTCCCTACTGAGAGTGCTAAGTATTTTTGAAATTTCATTATTTTCTCCGGGAATAGGTGTCAGGTGTTAGGTGCCAGGGAAGTAACCGGGCGTTGAGGATAAAGATGGGCATCGAAGCATGGTTGCCTCTCCTTACACCTGAAACCTATTCCACTGGCGGCTTCTCCACCAGCCAGTAGTAATCGCGATAGTTGCGTGTCTTGGCCTCAGAATCGACGAAGGTTCTGGTATCGCTGTAGGGGTATTTGGGGTTCACCACATCACCCAGGCGATTGCGGGCGTGCAGGCTGTCGGCTTTGCGGTAGCTCAGCTTCACGGCCGTCACGTGGTAGTCGGCCCACAGCACGTTGGCAAAGCCGTTCGAGTGTCCGCGAATACCGCCGCTCTGGTTCTCCCAGCCGGGTTCGTCGTCGGGCGTGACCGGCGAACCGGCATCGTTGGTGCGAGTGTAGCTGGGTTGGTAGATGTAATACGACGGCTTCACTTCACCGAAGTTGAACCATCCCGCATCGGCCAGCACCAGGGTTTCGGCCGGGTTGGTAAAAGCGTTGATATGCTTGGGCAACGTGTTCGGATTGAAGACGAACTGGTTGTTTCCATAGCCAAAACCAATGGATTTCCTGTCGTAGAGAATCTGGTTGTTCGGGTTTTGCGGCTGGGGAGATTCCGGGCAATCTACGATCTCATACTGAGGGTTATAGGGTGCCAGCGGACTGTCTTTCCAGTTAATGCTGGCATCGGGATTAGCCGAACCGAACCAGAAGATGTTTTTAGGCGCTCCCGCCGAGGTGCGTGCGACGTTGTAAGGCGGTGTCGCATAATCGTCGTGATCGTGTTGATACTGCATGAAGGCCAGCCCTAACTGCTTGAGATTCGATAAGCAGACAGTTTGGCGTGCCCTGGAACGGGCGCTGGCAAAAACCGGGAACAGGATGGACGCCAGGATAGCTATGATAGCTATGACGACCAATAGCTCGATCAGCGTGAAGGCTCGCCGCTGGCGAACTGGATGGTTGTTGGTATTCATATTCTCCTCTCCTCCAGAAGAGGTGTGTCATTTTTTGCAGGATTCCCTTATCATACACGTCTGTGCGTGAGGCAAGAGTGGGCCTGAACTATAGGGGTGTGAAATTGTGTTGCAGGAAAAGTGGGATTCGACCGGGGAGTGCAGCTTTGAGGGAAAGTAAGCCGGGGGCCTACAAAAGGAGCGCTACGCGATGAGGCTTCCGCTTAGCCCCGGCCAGCCGGGACAAGGGGAAGTTCCATCGAATCTTGGCAGATGGTCAACAACACCGACAACGGGCTTTTACATGCCCGATACGGTGCAAACCTCTGGAAATCGTGGCCGGGGCCGGTAGGGCAAATTGAGGCTTGGCGAGTAGGGTTGTGTCCGCCGCTTGTTTTGCCTGTAGGATTTCACGGGTGAAGTGACTCGTGAATGACAGATGAGCGACGCGTGAAAGCTCTTTCGCCGCAAATGGTTTGCGCGAAGAAAGAACCTGATTTACCGAAAAAACAAAAGTGTTGAGCGTTGCCATCGTCGTGAACTGCGTAATGCCAGGTGAAGTGTGCTTGAATTCTAAGGAACTCTTTCTGTTAGGTATGAACTATAACAGAAAATAAACTCAAGACTTTTTATTATCCTATCTGGCGAATAGGATAATAGAGGGATATAAGAAATATAGCCTATATCCAGGATGGAGGCAATAAGAATATTGTGTTGTTAAAATGAATTACTGTTATAAATAATATTGTATTATAGATTAAAGTCGGATCGTGTTTTCTTCGAAAAGGTGTGGCAGTGTAGACGCTGCCACACCTTCTTTCATTCAAGGTGCCGTCGATTGTGCCAATTTACTGTTGTTATAAGGTAGCAGGGTATTACGGGCTTCGCCTTCGAGAAGTTTGAAATAGCGCTGTTTTACTTCATTGTTATCGGAATTGCGTAAAGTGTGGTCACGCACCACTTTTTGTGCCAGCCGCAGAAAACGCAGGCGTTTGGCGGTGGAAACGCTAGGATTAGCGACCAGCGCGCTTTGCTTGCTGCGCTGACTTAGCAAAGTTGTTAATTCGTTCCATTTGCCTTCGGCGATTTCCTTCTCGATGAGAAGCAGAGCCTCGCTGCGTTCTTTCTCGTAGTTGGCGTTGGTGCGGTCGATCAACGCCGGAAAAGCTGTCTGCAATGCCTGGCGCTTGGGTTCAACGATAGCCTGGATTTCCCGGTTTAGTGTTGCTTGCTGTTCACGTACTGTACCACCCAACCGGTTCACGTCGAGGTTTTGTGCGTCACGCACGCGCTGGTCGCTTTGTAATTCCAGTGCCGTGGAAAGCCCTTCCAACGCCACGCGCTGTGCGGGCGAAGCCCATTGCAACAGGGTTTGATAGGGCGTATTCTGCCAGGTGTCGCCTTCCAGCGGCACGAAACGCTCCAGGAAAACATCGCTGGTCGCTACCGGCACATCGATGCTTTCATCATTAATAAGCGACCAGTAAAACGCTTCATCCAGGCCGATTTTGCCGTCGTCGTTATAATCTGCCTTGACAACGAAAGGACGGTCGAGCCGATCGCGGCCGGTGAGGGCGGCAAAGAAGTAGGAGGTGAAATCGCGATAATACTCTTCGTTAATAGAAGGTGAGCAGCCTGCCGCCAGGCGGTCTTTGGTGGAGGCAAAAAAACCGACGATAGCGCGATCGGCCAGGTTCGCTTGCGGATCGCCGTTTTCAAAAATCACATTGCCGAAGGCGCCGGAATAGCACTGCACCATCACCAACACAACAGGATCTTTTTGGGGGAGACGCGCAATCTGTTGCGAGAGGTCTTGGACTGTGAAACGTCCGTCATTCCATAATGCATAGTGATTATTTTCGAAGTAATTTTTATCGCGATTGGCCTGAACCAAATTGCCATGTCCCGTGAAATACAGGAAATAAGGCTGTGCGGAACCGGCGAGACCACCCAGTTTGGTAAACGCCGATTCAATCGAAGCGGACGTGGCAGGACCGTCCAACCTTGCGATGTGCGGTACTTTCACACCCCCTGCCGGCGGAGCGGTAGCCGGTGCGCCCTGGGCTGCCAGTGTGGAGACACCCGTGGCCGGCTGGTTTTGTCCTTGTTGCTCTTGTCCTTCCCTCTGGCCCCGCCCACCACGGCGCCCACCCTGTCCCCCCTGGCGGCCTTGACGTCCTAACAACTCGCGAAAGACAACATTGGCCGGGCTGTTGTCGGCAGCCGATGCCGGTGTATAAAGGACTGTCGGATTGTTCACGTCGCCATCGGCAAACAATGTCTCCGTTACATGATCGTTGGGAAGCAAGCGCGTCACGTAGCGCACATTACTTTCGATGGCGACCTGGTTCTTGTTCACATTCGGGCCGCCGCCGACAATCAAAGTGCGAAGCGTTTCGCGCGTTACGTCCGCACGTGCGTTGGGAAGTGCAAGCGCTGCCGGTAAAACGAATAAGGCCGCCGCTGCATAAAAATGCATTCGCCGCTGTGACAACTGTCTGTCGGATGGGTATTTAAAGTACGTGTTCATTGAAAAATAATCTCCTGTCTCATGGAGGGCTTAAGCGTTTATCAGCAAACCCTCCAACCTCAAAATTTATGGTTGATTTGCCAATGCAGCTTCAATCGCCGAGGCGAGGTTTGCGCCGCGTGCGTTGACTGCGGCGACTTTACCGTCACGGCCAACTAAAATCGTCGTCGGGATGAACGACACGTTATATTGGGAAGCGATGGGGCCTTTCCAGAAACCGTCGTAGATATTGCGCCACTCCAGCGCTTCTTTGACTACGAATGGTTTCAGGGGGCCGATCGATTCATCTAACGAAATTCCCAATACGTCGAAGCCCTGGTCTTTATACCTGGCATAGGCTGCTTTGAGGTTGGGCAACTCGGCCCGGCAGGGACCGCACCATGTTGCCCAAAAATCAATCAACACAACTTTGCCTTTATATTGATCCAAAGAAATCGGCTGGCCTTCGATGTCTTGGGCGGTGATGGCAAATGGCGTATCACCGACTTTCACTTGTTCGCCGCGATAGCGTGTCAGCCGGTCGACTTTGGCCGCACCCACCGGCGGAGCGAAGCGAAAAATGCTGTCGGGCAACGTGGGGTTAACCTTTTGGCTTGTATATGTTTCCGAATAGATCACCGGTGTTCCGTCGTTACCGACCGATGACCGCGTTATTTTATGCAGGAGTGAATCCTGCTTGCCGATAGAATATGTGACGTCGCTGGTCTGCCCACCGCGCCCGCGCACGGTCAGAATGATGTTATCGACCTGAACACTGTTCAATTCGGCAGAGCCGCCATATTTCACTTTCTCGACTGGCAAACGACCAAGAACGTTGTCACCGTTCAGGAAACCGGAAAAATATTGCCCCAGCGCGTTGCTCAACAGCGCGCGTGGTTCGGGAGCCTGTTCGCCTTCGCGACCGAGTGCGTCAACTTGGTATTCCGCTTTGTTGCCAAAATTGCGCAGCGAGGTGATCGTACCGTTTTGATAGTCGTAGTAGGCCGTCGTTTTCGTGTCTTTGGAATCGATATCGGCAATTGTTAAGCTCTGCGGAGCGCGAAATTCGATAATCACGGTCTTGGATGGTCGGCCGGAATAAATGGCCTGTGTCACCTGAAACGATTGAAGGCTTTGATAGACTTGTGCGCTTTTTTCGAGAATGCTTTTGGCCTGCGCATCAAACTCGGAAGGCGGTAATACCGGGCCTGCCTCGCGAGCGCTCCCGCCACGTTGACGGTGGGGGCGGTTATTATCGTCCTGCTGGGCATTTGCCGGAATATAGGATGCAAATGCTCCTGTAATAACAGTGAATGCACTCAGGAAGAGCAACAAATGTTTAGGGGTTAGAAAATTACTCGTTGTTTTCATTTTTATTGTCCTTAAGAAGCAGGCGGTTTTTCGACCGTCCAGTAGTAGTCGCGGTATTGGTTTGTGCCGCCTGTCGAGTTGGTGTAGGTGTTGGTATCGCTGTAGGGATATTGGGGATTTACAATTGCCCCTAACCCATTCGCTCCGCCGTCCGTCTCCGGGGCGACAATCGCCGGTTTTACCGCTGAGACATGCCCGTCAACCCACAGCACGTTGGCAAAACCAGTGGCATGTGGCCTGACACCTCCACGCCCGGTTAAGTTGAAACTCGTATTGGAGGAAGGTGGATAGACATAATACGACCGTCTAATCTCACCATTTTCATAAGCAGCCGAGTCAGCGAGGCTCACGGTTTCCGCCGGGCTGGTAAAGGCGTTAATATGCTTGGGGCCTCCGCTGTTCCACACCAACTGATTAATCCCATATCCAAATCCTAAACGTGACAACTCACCCGTGATATTGGCTGCGTTCTTGGGTTCGGGCGATTCGGGGCACAACTGCAATTGCCAGTTTTTGCTGTAGGGATAGAGCGGACTATCGGTATAGTCAGGGCGTTTTTGATCTGCGGTATCCTGTGAACCAAACCACCAATAGGTTTTTGTCGGGTGGCCCTTAGTGCCCAGGCCAAACGGTGGTGTTACTCTATCGTCATAATCCGCCTGGTATTGCAATAAAACCAGGCCTAATTGTTTCAAGTTCGATAAGCAGACCGTCTGTCTTGCTCTGGACCTGGCACTGGCAAATACCGGGAAAAGAATAGCTGCCAGGATAGATATAATAGCTATAACGACAAGCAGCTCTATCAAAGTAAAGGCACTTCTGTTTTTAATGAGTTGTTCATCCTTCATTTTTTTTGTCTCCAACTGTCATTTTTGTAGTTCGATAGGTCTAAAGTGCAGTGAAAAATGTCTCTTCATTGCACTTTAGACTTAAAGAGATAAATGGCATATGCCGTTCAAGGGGTTCCGGGGAGTGGCGGTTTAATTTTCAGGAAGTAATAGCTGGTGACTTTCTGATTCCTTTCGCCATCGAAGAACGTTTCATTGAGCTTGTCGTAGCCAAATTTCGGATGCAGCAAATCTCCGAGACCGGCTTTTGCGTGCCTGCCATCTGGGGAACGGAACTGCAATTTTTGGGCAGAAACATGGCCATCGAACCAGAGGACATTCGCGAAGCCGTTAGAGTGCGCGCGAAAGCCGCCGCTCTGTTGTTCCCATGTGTTGTTGCCCTCGTTCATATCATCCCATTTGCAACCGTCAGGAGCCGGCAAGCACCCTGTCCTCACGAAGTCGGGCGTATAGAGATAGAGAAATCCTCGTTTTTCACCATAATTGAACCAGCCATTGTCTGCTAAAAGAACCGTTTCTGCGGGATTCTCGAAAGTTGTCTCCAACGAATTGCTCACCAGGTTCTGAACGAGGCCGTAGGAGAATCCTCGCGTGTCTTTGTCGTGGGTTTTCCAGTTGATCTCCTGCTGGGGGATTGGTTGCTCCTGGCAGTTGTGCAGTTCGAAGCTGCGGTTATAGGGGTAAAATGGGCTATCTGGCCAGTGGAGCTTTCCTGTGGTGGTATCGTAGGTCCCCCACCATCCACCGGCTTTACCGTTAACCCTAATGCTGAATGGCGGCCACACCCGGCCATCGTAGTCCTGTCCATACATTTGACTTACTAGGCCAAGCTGCTTGAGATTCCCCAAGCAGGCTGTTTGACGTGCTTTGGAACGTGCGCTGGCGAACACCGGGAACAGGATAGCCGCCAGGATAGATATTATAGCTATAACGACTAATAGTTCTATCAGAGTAAAAGCGTACGCTCGTTGAGCGTTGTGCTGTTTTATATTCATCTTTTCTCCTCCAGAAGAGGTGCGTAATTATTCGTTGGCAGGTAAACGATGTTTTCCTGCTTTAGAGAGCAGAGAATTTATTCTCCGCTTGTACGTGAGTAGGGAATTATGCGGCAGGGTAAAATGAGATCCGATCGGGGGAGTGTAGCTTTGAGGGGAAGTAAGCAGGGCTTACAAAAGAGGCTCTACGAGGTGAGTCTTCCAAATGCGCATTGAGCCGGAACACCTGTGGTGCATTCACTTGGAAGGACCATCGAATCTTTTGAAGGATGGTTACTGACATCGACAACGGCTTTTGACATGCCCTATACGATGTAACCCTCTTTCCAGCGCGATGGGCGATAGGTTGGCGAAACGGCGGCCTGTAGAAGGAAGAACGTTAGCTATCTGCCAAGTCAAACCACTTTCAGCGAAAGAACGCGCAATGAGCGATAAATGAGCGACGACTAACATCCTCCCCATCGCAAACTGTATGCGGGAGAAAATAACGTCATTCACTGGGAAAACCAAGGAAACAAGGGTAGCCATTGTCTTGAACCACTATCGCGTCAGGTGGAATACGCTTGAATGAGGGTTAATTCTTTATGCCGACTGCAAACTGATAAAGAAATTATATTCAAGACTTGTGTTATCCTACAGTGTATGTAGGATAAAAGAGGGATAAGAGGATGTTATCCTATAAGTCGATAAAATACAATAGGATGTAATGATAATTATAAATTATTTGTGAAATTACAAATAGTATTTAATGTTCATATTACTATTCTCAGCAGGAACAATTCTAAGGTAGATGATAGAAAACAGGATACAAAAACGCACCCTCTGCATAGTAGGTTGATTTTCTCCTCATCCAAAGTTGTGTTCTGGCCCCCCACTTTCGCGAGAATGACGAACTTTGGGGGTAACGGCAACATCATTAACACCCGGTTACCTACTTCTGCGTTCATCATTCCGATTTCTGACTTAATTCCCCTGGCTGCCTACCATCTACTCACCCACACACTTCGCTCCACACGAAAAAGCCTCCCATGTACATACACGGAAGGCTTTTTCGCTTCAGTCTGTTTTTATCGTGAGGTTGTAACAGTCGTCGTGCTGTTGCTGGTATTGAGGCCGTGGCCGCCTTTGATCTTCCAGCCGCGTTTACCGTAACCGATGCTCAGGCCACTGCTGCTGGTGGAAGAACTCGACGTGATGGTTCCGCCGCCCCCGGCCGGGCCGGAGTAATAGGTGCCGGTAGTGCCGTAAAGCGGGTAGGGCGAAGGATAGGAATAAGCCGGATAGCCGGGGTATGCGGGGTAGCCATAGCCAATACCGGTCGAAGGCAGGGTGGTAATCATCGGCGATTGAAAGCCGGGGATTTGTGGCCCGACGGGATAGGTAATACCGCCTGGTGTCTGATAGGTGTAAAGCGGAGGCACGCCATAGCCCGGTGTTGGATAGCTGGGGTAGTATTGCGGCACAGGATAATAAGTGCCCGAGAAAAATGTCGTCTGCGGAACCTGGGGCGCTACTTGCACCGTGATATTCGGCACTGCCGGTGAGGGCGAAGGTTGAATCGTGGTGGTTGTGCTGCGGGTGATGGTGCCGTCGGGATTGACGGTAACCCACGTTTCATCGGCACGGGCCATTGCCAGTGAGCAAAGGGCCACGGCACTGGCCGCTGCAAAAGCCAGAATGGTTTGACGAATGCGGCGTGCCTTATCGTCTTTTGCGACTTTCGCGCGAACCGCAGAGCGGGGTTGTGAAGTATGGCGCATCAAGATGCCTCCAAAATCGGTATCAGAATCTAAAGATTAAACCCAGTGACGAGCAAACTGAGCGCCCGTTCAAAAAAATTATCAGGTGTAAGGTGACAGGTGTCAGGAGGTAACCGGAGTATTACGCCTCCCTTTGTGTATCCTGACACCTAACACCTGTCACCTGACACCTACTATTCACTTTTCAGCCAGAGTCAGGTTATCACGATGAATCGCTTCTTTAAAGTCGGCGCGGCCCAGAATCCGCTGAATTTCCGAAGTATGCTTCCCGGCAATCTGGCGCAGTTCTTCCGAAGAAAAATTCGTTAAGCCGCGTGCGTAGAGACCGGTTTCATCGCGCACGAAGACCAAGGCCCCCTGCTCGAAATCGCCTTCGACTTCGAGAATGCCGATGGGAAGCAGTGAGGAACCTTTCTCCGTGAGAGGGATGCGCGCATCGGGCTTCATCACCAGAACGCCCTGGGTGTTGCGCCCGTAGGCAATCCAGCGTTTGCGACTGCGCAGGCTGCTCTGGGTGAGGAAACGGGTGCCGATGGCTTCTTCATTGGCGACGCGGGTGATGATATTCTCATCACGTCCCCGCGCGATGACAAGCTCAATGCCCGACTGGGTGGCTGCGCGCGCCGCTTCAATTTTGGTGCGCATACCTCCGGTTCCACCGATGCTACCTGCTCCGCCTGCCGCCTCTTCTATTTCGGGGGTGATAGCAGCAATTTGCGAAAGCGGTTTGTCTTCGCCCGGCAGATAGAAACCATCGATATCTGAAAGCAACAATACCTTATCGGCTTCAACCACGAATGCGGTGAGAGAGGCTAACATGTCGTTATCGCCAAAGCGAAGCTCTTCAGTGGCAACAGTGTCATTTTCGTTGACAATGGGCATGACGCCCCAGCCAAAGAGCTGTGAGAAGGTGCGGCGCGCATTGATGAAACGGCGACGATCGGCGAGATCGGAACGCGTCAGCAGAAGTTGTGCGATAGGTGTGTCATATTTGTTGAATGCGCGACGGTAGGCACGCATCATCAAATTTTGCCCAATGGCTGCCGCTGCCTGTTTTTCTTGCAGGCGGGTGGCGCGTTCTCGTCCAATGGCATCCAGTCCGGCCCGGACTGCACCCGAGGAAACAATAACCACGCGCCAGTCGTTGGCGTGCAGCTCGTTAATCTGGCGGGCGACGTCGGCAATGTATGCTTCGTCTACCGTGCCGTTGCGCACCAGTGTACTGGTGCCGATTTTTACTACGAGAGTTTTCATTTTCAGGTGTAAGGTGACAGGTGTAAGGTGTTAGGGATGAGCGTCAGGTGGAAGAGTTTTGCGGTTTTTGAGGGAGCGGATGAGGCCGTGTAGCATCTGGGCTATCTCATTCGTTTGTTGGAGAAGAGTTTGGCATTGTTGTGCTTCAATGTAGTTCAGGCGGTTAGCGATTTGAATCTGTGTTTCTAATTCTGCCAGGGAACCCTGTGCAATATGTAGAAAATGAATAAATTCCGGCAGATGTTGGCGACCACGGCCTTCGGCAATGTTAGAGGGTATTGAAACAGCTGCACGCCGCAACTGCCCAGTCAAACCATAAATCTCTGTTTTAGGAAACTGTTCGGTAGCCCCATAACAAGCGACTACCAAATCCATCGCTTTCTGCCATACCAATAAGTCACGATAACTTTGAATCATGCTTTGATCTTATCGCCAACTTCCTGACACCTAACACCTTCCACCCGACACCTGCCGTCTACTCCTCAAATGCAAACGCCACGTCACCGATATGCACCAGGTCGCCGACTTTGATGCCGGCTTGCTTCATTTGTTCCAGGGTGCCGTTGCGCTCAAGATAGTTGTGAACATAGAGCATGGCTTCGTGGTTGTCCATATCGAAGCGGGCCACCATTTTTTCGAGCTGGCCACCGGAGACTTCCCATTCGCTGGTATCGTCGGTGTACTGGGCGATTTCCTTGATCACGAGCGGCGCTTCGGGCAACACGCGGGTCAGGTGCATCGACTGGTCTTCGGCGATTTCCTTAGCGGCGGCAATGGCCTGTTCGCGGGCCTCGGTTACGAGTTCCATGGTGCGCCACAATAATGGCTGCAAGCCCTCGCCCGAAGCAGCGGAGATGCGGAAAACTTCACAGCCTAAGGACTTGAGCTTGGCTTCGAAGATAGCGACTTCTTCCTGGGCTTCTTCGTCTTCGACCAGGGCGTCCATTTTATTGATGCCGACCAACTGCGGGCGCTGAATGAGTTCTGGATCCCACATCTTCAACTCGCGATTAATGACGGCAAAAGCGCGCCACAACGATTCACCGCTCAGCACGCTGGTGGCATCGACAAGATGGATGAAGACAGGAGTGCGCTCGATGTGTTTGAGGAACTGGTGCCCCAATCCGGCGCCTTTATGCGCGCCGCGAATCAGGCCGGGGATATCGGCCATCACGAACTGGCTGGCGACATCCAGGCGAATTACGCCCAGATTCGGCTCCAGGGTAGTGAAGGGGTAGGCGGCAATTTTAGGACGAGCTGCCGAAACTGCGGAGATGAGCGTGCTTTTTCCTGCATTGGGGAAGCCGATCACAGCCACATCGGCGAGGATTTTAAGATTGAGCAACAAAGTGCGCTCTTCGCCCAATGCGCCATTCTCGGCAAAGCGCGGTGCCTGGCGCGAAGAAGTCACAAAACGTGGGTTGCCGCGTCCGCCTTCGCCGCCCTGGGCCGCCACGAACTTTTGGCCGGAGATGAGAAGATCGGCAAGCAGCTCGCCAGTGTCCTTATCGAACACCTGCGTATTCAACGGCACTTTGAGCAAGCTGGTTGCACCATCTTTACCCTTGCGCCTTCCGCCTTCGCCGTGCCTGCCGCGTTCACCTTTGAAATGGCGTTTGCGGGAGAAGTCGATCAAGGTTTTAACATGGTGATCGGCTTGAATGATGACGTCGCCGCCCCGTCCTCCGTCGCCGCCGGCAGGCCCGCCGCTCGGCACATATTTTTCACGTCGAAAGGCGATGATACCGTTACCGCCATCGCCGGCTTTTACTTCAATTGTCGCTTCGTCAATAAACATCGAAAAAAGGAGCCGCAAATAACACAAAGGGCGCAAAGAATTTTAGGGTTGTATCGGGTAGGGGCAAACACTGATCAGTGTTCATCCCGGCCTGCACAACCTAATTTTCTTCGCGCCCTCTGCAGCCTTCGCGGTTTTAATTATGCAGCAGGATGAATCGAGATCTTCTTGCCGCTGGACTTCGAGCGGCGATCCGCTTCGAAAGTGACAACGCCGTCGGTGAGTGCGAACAGGGTGAAGTCGCGACCGACAGCGACGTTGGTGCCTGCGTTGTAGCGGGTGCCACGCTGGCGCACCAGGATGCTGCCCGCGGTGACGACTTGGCCGCCAAACGCTTTGATGCCTAAACGCTGTCCATGAGAATCGCGTCCGTTACGGGTTGAACCCCCGCCTTTTTTATGTGCCATGGTATTCCTTTAAACCTCAGTGAAACGTTAGTTATTAAGCAGAGATGCTGTCAACGCGCAACAAAGTCTGGTGGGCGCGTGCGCCGATGCGGCGGCGATAGTTTTTCTTTGCCTTGTATTTGAAGACGCGGATTTTCTTGCCCTGCAGGTGACGAACCACGGTGGTTGCCACTTTTGCGCCCTCTACGACCGGTGCGCCAACGGTGACGTTTTCGCCATCGCCGACCATCAGAACTTCAACGGCATCAAACGCTGCGCCGGGTTCACCCTCGACACGGTTGACGACGAACTGCGCGCCATTCTCTACGCGGTATTGTTTTCCAGCTACACGAACAATTGCAAACATTTTATTTCCTCTAATTTGAGCCTGAACCATATTATCAATTTTCAGGCGTTTCGTCAACAACGCCTGAAAATTGAAGTTCGGGCTACGTAATGATTTAGGCCGACCAGTAGGTAATGGGCGTGCCCTTGAGATAGAAGACCAACAGCGTCCAGAAGATCATGGCCGCAGCGTTGCCCAAGATCAAACCGATCATGAACGGGCGGAGCGAGACGTAGCTGTTGCTGCCGCCATATTTCATCACCAGGGTCTTGGTGAGCCAGCCCAGGAAGAGCGGGAACCACAGGTTGGTGATGGGGAAGGTGGGAGCCACCAGGTAACCCAGCGGATGGAAGGGGAACCACAGGAAACGGCTGCGGCCGACTACCATTAACCACACCAGCGTAGCACCGAGTAACATCCAACCCCAGTTAGCGGGCTTAATGCCAGGCGCGGTTTTAATGATGTTGGCCGTGGAGTTGAAGGTGCTTTCCGCTGCCGTTTTGGAGAACCAGGTATAACCAGCCAGGCCGCCCTGCGAGTAGAGAACTTGCAGCGAGGTGAGCACGGTCACGACCACGGTTACGATCAACGCTACGATAACGGCCAGCAACAAGCGGCGCAAGTGCTTGCGGTCGAGACCCAGAATTTCGGCAAACTTCATGGTGTGCAGGAAGGCAGGCAGCACGTTGGTGCGCATGTCCACCAGCATCATCGGCTGCAGGAACGAAAGTTTGGTCAGGTTGGCTGCGTCGAGGGCAGTGCCGAACATGGTGGTGTTCATGACCTGCAAGGCGTAGAAGGGCGGTTGCGGGAACAGGAAGCCGCCTTCGATAACGATACGGGTCAGCACCAGGCTGGTGAGCAAGAAGATGGCGAAGAAGGTCAGTGCAACGGCGATGTTGATACCGGCAAACCAACTCCAGGTAACCAGACCGATGAAGCAGATCAGGAAGCCAAATACCATGGTGCGCGGCGAGAACGGTTCGTCTTCGTCGCCACGGTTCTTGCCGAAGGCTTCGCGGCCCAAACGCATCAGGTATTCACGGGCTGTCCAGAAGAGCACCAGGGCCATCATACCCCAGCCACCAACGGCCTGGTAGATGATGAAGTCGGGACGGTTGGTGATGCCGCTTTTGCTCAGAAGCAGTTCGGGCTGGCCGAGGATGACGGCACCGGCATAAGAGCCGTAGGCCATCAGGAAGAAGAACCAGAAGGAGAAAGAAACCTCACGGGTGAGGAGGTAGGCCAGGCCGATAGCGCCGAGGAAGACCTTGGCGTTAATGGTGGGAATGGAGCTGAACGGGTGTTCGGAGAAAATGAAGGTCAGGCCGCCAGTGGTGTTGACGGGAGCGACGGGCCAGTCGGGGAAGATCATGCTCATTCCGTAGAAAGAGTGCCAGAAAGCGGCAAAAATCAAGCCGAACCACATCATGCGGTTGCCCCAGAAGCTGATGTTACTGGTGGTGTCACCGGCACCGGCCATCTGCACGGGCACTTCCACCAACGGAAACGCCAGGGCTTCGCGCTGTGTCCACTGTTTACGGAAGAGAAGAGCGGTGAAGAACATCAACCCATACAAAAAGGTCAGGAAAATGCCCCACGCCGTGAGCATCATAGCCCAGGCATCCCACGGAATCTGGCTGAAAGGAATCTGGCCGAGATAAACGGGGTCGATGACCTCTTTCTTATAGGCGATGCCATCCCAGCCCGGCGCAAACCAGGAGGGAACATGCTGATAGAAGAGCTGCGCCCAGCCATTTTCCGGGGAGGAGAAATAGAACAAGGCTGGTCCCGCCACCAGAAACACGTTGTCGCAGCCCGGTGTGGATACCAGCGCTCCGAAAATCATCATTGCATACACCGTCAGCAATTCGGCCGGTGCCAGTGGAACGCGGCTGCCGGGGCCGGAGAATTTGCGCACTCCCACATTCGCCAGAGCGAATAACATGAGAATGAACAGCGCTCCAAACGGCATCTGAATGCCGCCGATGGCGTGAACGTTGTATTTGGTCGCAATCCAGGAGTTAAACCAGGCGAGAAACGCCGTGGAAACGAGGCCGATGAGAAAGGCCCGCAACGATACGCCACGATCCGGTTTGGCCGTGGGATCAAGTGGCCCCGGGGCGGCGACCGAGGTGGTCGGTTCTTCTTTTAAAGTCTGCACACTATCCTTCATATTCAGTCGATTTTAAGAGATGCAACTTGATTAGTGCATCTCGGTTTCACAGGTTCCGATTCCACCACGGAAGAAGCTGAACTGCACGTTGGGATGGTCGGCCAGGAGCGACATTGGGCACGATGAATCGGCAATGCCTTTGGAGATCATCAAAGAGGTCAGTCGCATACCGAACGGATTGTCGTGGTAGCCCGGATGCCAGATCGAAACCTTATCGGCTTTCCAGGTTTGCTTGGGGCCAACGGTCAAGGCGTGCGTGGGAACGAGGGGAATATTACCGCCACCCGAAGTGCGCGCATTCTGGATGAGCGTCAGGGGATGTAATTCGACCACGCGCGTGCCCAAATTACGATATTCTTCCGCAGAAGGAGGAGCATCGGCGTATTTACCTTCACGCTTTACCGGATCGTTGAATGCCCAGTGCTTCACTTCGCCCTGACCTCCTTGCATCACAGCGCAACGGGCACTGTCGAACGAGTTCTCGAAGCCGGCAATATCGGCATTGGGAAAATGTAAGTTGTCTTCGGCTATGCGCAGTTCTGGGCGAATGCGGTCGAAGCAAAGTTCACGATCAGCGCGCTCGAAGGAGAGCGGATGATTGGGAGGTGTGACTGTTCCGCCGCCTTTGCCGTCCGGCTCGAACCATTCGTCCATGCCCCAGAAATGAGCGTCTTTCAGGTTTAAATTCAATTCGTTGACGAGCAGGGCGACGAGCGGCAGTTGCTCTGTCGGGCCAATGGGGCCGCAGATGCCGACCGGATTGTCGGCAGTGCTCTGCTGCCAGGCATGAATATATTCCAGCGCTTCAGCCAAAAACAGTTCGGCAAGCGAATCATACATCTTAACGGTGAAGCCGGGGCGCGAAAGTTGCTCTATATCGTGAGCAGTGAGCTTAGCGGCATCTTGCAACAGTTCTTTGTCGAGGGTCGTGTAATCCCACCAACCGGGAGCAATAGTACTCAGAGGACGAGCCATTTCGATAATCCTTGGAAAAAAGTTAAAACCATTTTACCGCAAACGAGAGTATTCATCAGATGAAAAGCAGATTTGCATGATGGAACTGCTGGAATTGCCTAACCGGCATCGTGCCCGGCGTGGTATTTAGCCAGCACTTCTTCGGTCGGTCCGTCTTCGCGCAACACGTGATTATCGATCCACAATACTCTCTCGCAAACGCGGGCGATAGCGGCCATATCGTGTGAAACGAAAAAAATCGTGACACCGCGTTTTTTAAATTCTTCAATCTTCGTGTAGCATTTTTCCTGAAATTCGTGATCGCCCACGGCTAAAACTTCATCCACCAGCAACACGTCCGGCTCCAGGTGAACCGCGACCGAAAAGCCCAGGCGGGTAATCATGCCGGAGGAATAATGTTTGACCGGCGTATCGATGAACTCTTCCACGCCAGCAAATTCAATGATGCTGGGCAGCCGTTTTTCCAGTTCGGCGCGTGGCATGCCCAAAATAACACCGTTTAGAAAAATATTCTCAATGCCGGTAAATTCAGGGTGGAAACCGGCACCCAATTCCAGCAAGGTCGCCACCCTTCCTTCGACTTTTATTGTGCCTGAAGTCGGACGGTAGATGCGTGCGAGCAGGGTGAGCAGGGTGCTTTTGCCCGATCCGTTGCGGCCGATGACTCCTACCGTCTGGCCTTTGGGAATATCGAAAGAAATATCCTGAAGCGCTGTGAATTCCGAGCGATGCGGAAACTTGCGGAGCAGGCTTTTGAGCGCCGCCGATTTCACACTGCGTTCCCGATGCAGCACGCGGAATACCTTGGTTAGATTTTTGACTTCAATCGCGTTATGCATAACGTTGGTTACAGGCGCTCGGCAATTTCCCACTGGTATTTATTGAAGAGGGCGTAGCCCGCGATGAGAATCAGAGTGCTGGTGACGGCTGCCAGGGCGAAATAATCCCAGGGGATACCGATGGGCGGCAAGACTTTACCATCGGCTCCTGCTACACCGGGAGGTGGCAGCAAAGCGCGCTGGTAGGTGACGAGCAGCGCTGTGATGGGATTGAGCATATACCAGTTGTAATAGCCTTTGGCGGCGACCTGCTCGATAGTGAAAAACACCGGCATGGTGTAAAACGCCAGTTGGCACAGGGCAGTCACGATAAAACGGACGTCCTCATAGAGCACGTTCAGATAGGAGAGCATATAGGCAAAGCCCATGGCCAGAACAGCAGTGAAAAAAATGGCAGGGAGGGCGATGAAGAATACCAGGCGCAGGTTTTCGGGATAGGCTCCCAAAACGAAAAAATAGAGGATGGTAAACGCAAACGCAACCGCGAAGTGGAACAAATTGGCCAGTAGTGTCGCCAGAGGTAAAATGGCCCGAGGAAAATAGACTTTACGCACCAACTGGGCGTTTTGCAGAATGGAAACACAGCCATCGACCAGCGTAATCTGGAAGAAATTCCACAGAAAGATAATACCGAACAGGTAGGCGGAATAGCTGGGCAGCGGGCGGGCCTGGATGAATTTCATCACCATCGTGATGACGAAAATCTGCAACAAAGGGTTAAGCAGACTCCAGGCAATGCCGCCGACCGAGTTTTTATAACGCAGCTTTAAGTCGCGGCGCACCAGTTCGCCCACCAGCGGGCGATATTGCCAGAGTTCACGCAGAGATTCCATAGCCGAAGGCCAAGCGAGACCTACATCTCCATCCTTTTAAGCATCGCTTCGAGTTCGGCGATGTTGGCGGTAATATCCTTATTTTGACACGCGCGAGCCTCTGCGGTAACCATAGCACCGATTACCAGCCAGTCCCTGAGTCTGATGAGTGCCTCTCGGAAGTGTCTTGATTATTCCTGCGGCAGCACATTTACCAGAACGCTGTCGCGCAGGTATTTGCGGGCGGCATCCTGCACGTCTTTGGCCGAAACCGCATCTAAAAGTTCGGGCACACGGCTATCGGTCGATGTCGATTGCAAAGTGGCGCGTCCGGCGCGGAACGCACGTTCGCGTAAGGTGTCACGTTCAACTGCCCAGCGACCGCGCACGAAATCCTTGGCATTTTGCAATTCGGCGGCAGTGAGCGGCGCTTCGCCGAGTTTGCGCACTTCGTCGAGCAGGGCTGTGCGCACTGCCCGGACATTGGCTGCGCCGGTTTGAGCGAATACCGTCAATTCCCCGGCATAGCGGCGCTTGGTCCAGTTGGCTGCGGTTTGGGCCGCCAGGGCGTTACTTGCTGCAGCCGGGTCAAACGGTTTGTCGGCATCGCCCAGCAAACGAATTGGCAGGCGCGCCTGCGCCGAACCTTCCAGGGCTGCCGTCAAAACTTCCAGAGCGGCGTTTTCGGCTGGTGTCATGGCACTGGGGGCCGGAGTGCGAAAAGCGGCAAACACCCAGGCTCCACCACCTGAAACCCTGACGGTAACCGGGGATGCATTGCTGTTCACCCGGCCAAAAACCGGTGGGGTATCGTCGACTGGAGTCGTGGGGGCGTCTTTATAAAAGGTCTGGCGAATGCGTAAAAATTCGTTTTTGAGAGTGGCACTCTCGACATCGCCGCTGGCAGCGATGATGAACTCGGAAGGTACGAAATACTTTTCATGCCATTCGCGGAGTTGTTCGGTCGTCGCATCGCCCAGCGATTCGAAGGTTCCGTAGTCGGGCAGGGCATAGGCCGTCGGTTTGCCGGTGGCATCGCGATAGAGTTGCCCGGCAATGGCAGCACTGGCGCGTGCCGCCAGGTTGTTGGCCGATTGGGATTGCATCATCAGCACTCGCCGGCGGGCTGCTGTAAAGTCTTCTTCGGCCAGGCGCGGCTGGGCCACAACCTGCATCAGCAGGCGAAGCAGTTCGGCAGAATGGCGGCTGTCGCCGGTGATCCAGAATTCAACCGCGTCGTCGTCCACCGTAGCGCCGATATCGCCGCCCCAGGCTTCCAGGCGCTGTTTCAAATCGCTCAGGGAAGCGTATTTTGGAGTTTTGTCACCAATATCGATCCGGGTCGTTCTGAGAATGGCCGAGGAAAGAACCTGACGCCAACCGGCATTGGCCGGGGTTTCATCGGCAGCACCGACGCGCACCAACAACGAGATCGACACACGCGGCGCAATTTTGTCGCTCCGCACCAGAAGCGTGCTGCCTCCGGCCAAGACCGTTGTTTCCACCGGTGAAATCGCGGCGTGTGCTTGCTGGCCAAGCAGCAATAATGGCAACGAGAGGAGGACGGGATTGGGGGTGCGAATTCCGGCGATAGTGCTGCGCGAATGAATCTTCATAAAAATAATACTCAGCGATACTACCTAAGTTCTAAGCTCTAAAACCTAAGCTCTAACTCTCAAAACAATCTGGCCGTAATGACACCGGAATTGGGTTTTTCTACCGGCGGGCGAATGCCTTCAATGGTTGCCTGGACGTGAGCTTTGGGATTGAGATAGGTTTTGGCAAAACCTTTTACATCTTCATTGGTAATGCGTTCGATGCGGTCGAGGTAGTCGATGGCGAACCGATAGTTATCGATGACATCGTAAAAGCCTAATGAACCTACCTGACCGCTCAGGGTTTCGCCCTGCCGGAGATATTGCTGGCGGAGTAGGTTTTTGGCGCGTGTCAGTTCGGTGTCGCTCAATCCGTCTTCCTGCACCCGGGTAATTTCCTCTAAAACGGCATTGGTGGCCTGGGTGCGGTTGGTCGGCGCGGCCAGGGCAATGAGAAACAGTCCGCCATCTTGTTGGGTGAGGTAATCGACATCGAAGCCGTAAGCCAGCGGAGCATTTTCATCTTCGCTGTCGGCGGGCGGTGGCGGGGGAGCGTTTTCCTCTTCCTCCTCGGCACTGGCCTGTGGCGAAACGGTGCGCAGGACTTTTCCCATCGCGGCGTCGCGCCCTTCTTTCCAGTGAGCCAGTAGCACATCGGCAGCAATCACGTTGTTCGTATCTTTAATGCCGGGCGAACGGAAGGCAAGGGTCAAAACGCTCACCGGCAAGCTGCCGCGCAGTGAAGCGCGTGAAATATCGGTCAGCGGCTTTTCTGGTGCTATTTCCGGCGCGGTTGGGGCTTTGGGGGCGTTGCCGAAATATTGGGTAATGAGTTTGTGGGCGTGATCGCGTGTCAGGTCGCCCCCGACCACCACGCTGATATTGGAACCGGCAAAGCGGGCTTTATGATAGCTGCGCACTTTGTTGCCGTCGAGTGTCAATAAAGCAGTCGAAGAACCCTGAGCCGAGTTCTGGTAGGGATGTTTGGTAAAAGCCGTGGCGTAGGCCAGGTCGGAGGCTTCGCGAATCGGGTCGCCGGGCAAGAGCAGTTCGCTGAGCAGGTTTTCCTTGGCAGCCTCGATATTATCGTCCGACAAATCGGGAGAGAGCGTCATGGCCGATAAAACGCGCAAAGCCTGGGGGAGAAAACGCGAGGCGACGGTAGCGCTGTAGAACAGCGAGTCGCGGGCGGTGAGCGAACCTAACTGCCCGCCGATTTTTTCGATCGCGATGTTGGGAGCGAATTTGCCACCGGGGTTGCTGGTAGCCGATTCCATGGCGATGCTTTCGATGAGGTGAGTGACGCCGTTATTGGCTTTGGTCTCGTAGCGTCCGCCAGCCCGCACCCACACTTGCACCGAAACCAGATCGGCACCGGGATTTTCTTGAATGACGGCCCGCACTCCATTAGGGAGCGTGCGTTGAGAAATTGCAGCGGGGCTGAGAAAACGCGTGGAAGATGGAGTGGTAGTAGCCGTAGTTTGAGAAACGGCGGGCAAAGTGCACCAGAGCAATGTGGCGGAGAGTGCAAGAACGGAAAATCGTAATTTCATCATGCGTATTGATTATGGCACAACCACGGCCCACGCCGTGCTTAAAACTGGAAAAAATTAGCGGAGCCAGTTCCAGATACCTACGACAGTCAAGGCTCCGTAGAGTAGCAGTAACGGAACGAAAAGACTTCCAGCCAGAATACTTCCCGCAGAAAGTGCGATGGCCGGCAGTAACCCCGCCGCAACCCCGCCGGTTGCCACCAGAGCCAAAGGCGTGCCGCGCTTGCCATGAACTGCTTTGATAATGGCTTTGGCAATCAGGTTTCCGGCAACCAAGGCGTAGAGAAGAGCAAAAAATGGTGCAAACGACATCAGCAGCACTCCCAGCAAGCTACAGCCGAAAGCAATGGCGAATGCCAGAAAGAACTGCAGTGGTGATACCTGGTAGATATGCGAAGTGCGATTCGAGATGCATTCTTTGCACCGAGCACCGGTGGGGCCAAAGGTGGTGCATTTAGGACAGATGGGTGCTTCGCAACGTCCGCAACGCAGCCTGGTTTGAACGTTTTTGTGGCGAGCACAAAAATAGACCCCCGGTTCGCCGGGCACCTGTAATTCATCGCTAAGGGGAGAAGATGTTTGGGAAACGTCCGTAGACATGGCGTGCAGTTTAACTTGAAATAACCTGCAAAGTTAGTTTGCCGGGCACTACCGGAAAGGAACGATTTCTCGGGAAAAATAACGTCCTCTCAGGGGCCGCTAAAAAAATGTTTAGAAAAGACAGGAAAGGGGTATACTGGACTTGGTTCCACGTGGAACTAATTCTATTTTCTCTCCAATATGTCGGTCACTCAACAAGATATTGCAAATAAAGTCGGCGTTTCCCGGCGTGCTATTGGTTATGCGCTCAATGGCGATAACCGGGTTGGCAAGGAGATGCGTGAGCGTATCCTGGCGGTCGCCGAGGAGTTGGGTTATCAAACGCATTTATCGGCCAAAGCGCTGGTGACGGGACGGACCTATCAGGTCGCGCTGTGCGTGCCTTCGCTGGATAATCCCTACCATGCCGAATTCATCCGGCATTTCGAGGCGCACACGCGCCACACTCCCTATCAATTGCTCATCACGACTCAGGGCGAGGGTAACGGCTCGCTGGCGCAGCTCAACGTCGATGGTTTATTGATGCACGGTTTTACTCCCTCGGCAGTGCCATCACGCCCTACTGTGCTGCTGCAATCGCCACCTGAAGGCGCAATCCCAAAGAAAAAGGGAGCTTACGACCAGGTGTCTATCGACATGACTCAAGCTGCCCAAGATGTTATGGAGCATTTGTTAGCAGCTAAGCCAAAGCGGGTTGTTCTCATCACGGTGGGTTTTTTTGATCCAGTGAGCGAACCGCGGAGCAAGGCTTATCATCAAGGCATGAAGCGGGCGGGGTTAGAACCAGAAGTGATTATGTTAGAGGAAAGACAATCTTCACCGCGATTGCGAGCCAACACTCATCAGGTGGTGCGTGAATATTGTCAAAAGCACGGTCCTCCCGATGCTTTTTGGGGCATTAACGATGCCGTTGCGATTGGAGTCTATCGGGCAATGCGTGAGTTGAAGCTCGATATTCCCCGGGATGTGGCGGTAATCGGCTGTGACGATATTCCTGAAACCCGTGATTTATGGCCGCCACTCACCACGATACGCCACGACTGGGAAAAGATTTGCCAGCAGGCCTGGGAAATGTTGATGTCGCGGATCGAAGCACCGGAATCTTCGCCGCGCAAGGCGAGTTGTCCCAGTAAATTTATTGTTCGTGGCTCAACGGAAAGCGAACTCAAAGGAGATCTATAAAGCATGAAGTTTGTAAATCATAAAAGCCTGATTATTGGTATCGGAACACTGTTGCTGAGCGCAATGTTGATCGGTACTGTCCAGGCCGCGCCCCGGAAAAAACTGATCCACCTCGGCTGGGACCAGCCAACTACTGGTTATCTTCGCGATCATTGGAAAAAATTGGACGAAACTGCGCCTTTCGACGGCATTACTTTCGAGGTGCGTTTTAGTGATGTCGGGCAACTTTATACCGAATATTCGGTGATGCGCTCCAAACGTTGGAACCGCAACGCCCTGCAAAAACCGCTTGAAGATCTGCGCTCCACGCGTTTCACCAAACTCACCAACAATTTCGTTCGGGTCAACTCACCGCTCGCCTATCTCGATTGGTATGACGATGCTGCCTGGGAAGCTGCTATCGCCAACGTAGCTGATATTGCCTGGCTGGCTAAACAAGCCAAAGAGGCGCATGTCAAAGGCATCTCCTTCGATACCGAAACCTATAATGCCAAGCAGTATCAGTGGCGTTCCGATTCCGGGCGTTCGTTTGAAGAAACATCGGCTCAGGTGCGCAAACGTGGTGCGCAGATGATGAAAGCCGTCACAGCCGAGTATCCCGACATTACAATCTGGGCGCTCTGGTTGTTCTCCAAAACCCAGGCCAGCGGGCAAACTCAGGCCCAGCAGCCATCGGAGGATTATGGTCTGTGGCCGTCGTTCGTCAATGGCTGGCTCGATGCCCTGCCGCCCCAAGCCCGCCTGATCGATGGTATGGAAGACGCCTACTATTTCACCCGCTTGCAGGATTATGCCCAGACTTATGCCGCATTGCGCAGTGTAAATAGCCCGACTATCAGCAATTTGCTGGCTCCCGAACATCGCGTGAAATACCAGACACAGGTGAGTGTTTCCTTCGGTGTATACGTCGATGCATTTTTGAACGCGCCTGATGCCGGGACTAAGGTCGAGCGCTTACGGCAGAATCTGAGCGTCGCCCTCGATACTGCCGATGATATGGTGTGGCTTTATAACGAGCAGGTGAAGTGGTGGGAAATTGGCGGCGAAACATTGCCCGATTGGGGGCCAACCGGCAAATTTACCCTGCGATCCGGCAAACAACCCGGGCAGGGACGTTTAGCTGAAACAGCATTTCCCGGCATGAGAGAATCGGTGAATCTGGCGCGCGATCCGCAAACTGTAGCGCGGCAAGTTGTGGAGCAAGGGAAGGTGCCCGATAGCGTTATAAACGGCTCGTTTGCCCAGGGCGAAGGCAAGAAAATTCCCGGTTGGTGGGATTGGCTGCGCACGCCATCGCGGGGCAGTATCGAGCGCGATGCGGCTGTGTCGCGCGAAGGAGCTAACGGGTCTTTGCGTTTATCGGCCGTCGAAGGCGGGGCTTTGGTGCAAACCGTAAGCGTTCAACCAGGCCAACTCTATGCCGTGCGCGGTTGGGTGCGGCAGCAGGGAAAGGGCAACTACACAGTGCGGGTACGTTGGGCGACAGAGAAGGGTGTTTGGAACAATCTCGATAAAGACACCATCGCCGTCCCTGAAAAGCCGGATGCTGCCGGTGAGTGGCAACCGTTTTTTACCACAGTGCAAGTGCCTGAAGGCTCGCAATTGATGCGTATTGTGCTGGGAGCGGCCAACCAGCCTACTGCGCAGGATAGTGTGTGGTATGACGATGTGAGTGCCTTTCGGATTCGATAAACAATTTTAATAACGAAAGTTTTTTTGGAATTGCGCTTTCACCTGCTGCTTTCTCTGGTATCCTGTTGGTTAATCCATAGAAATGCTTTAATTTCTTTAGTAATTAGGAGATAATCTTGCCGCAAAACAACATTGTTCTCGAACTCGGTCCGGCGTCCGGTAATGGACGCAACAGCGAAGGTGCGTTTATTGAACTCAAAGACGGGCGCATTCTCTTTGGCTATACAAAATACATCACCTCCGCCAATGGCGACGAGGCACCCAGCGTTATCGCTTCGCGGGTTTCGTCCGATGGCGGCCAGACCTGGAGCGAAGAAGATCGCGTCCTGGTTGAAAAGGGCGATGCGCAAAACGTGATGAGTGTTTCGTTTCTGCGCCTGGCCAGTGGCCGCATCGCCCTGATGTATCTGCAAAAGAACTACATCGCCGGTGGCCTGGCCTGCACGCCGTTCATACGCTATAGTGACGATGAGATGGAAACCCTCTCCGAGCCGGTGCAATTGATTCGGATGCAGGAGTATCACTGCGTCAATAACGACCGCCTGGTGCAACTGAAAAGCGGGCGTCTGGTGGTACCGGTTTCCCAGCATCGTACCGGTATCCAGCAGTTCACTAATCCCGGTATGATCTTCTTTCTCTACAGCGACGATGAAGGCAAAACCTGGAAAGAATCGAAGAGCAGCTTCTATCGTTGCTTCCCCGATGGTCACGGCTGGCAGGAACCAGGCGTTATTGAGTTGGAAGACGGCCGCCTCTGGGGCTGGATGCGCACCGGCTGGCCCGGCAACGAGCGTTGTGGCCGTCAGTGGGAGACCTTTAGCGATGACCAGGGCGTTACCTGGACCGACCCGGTAGAATCGCAGTTCGTTTCACCCTACAGCCCGCTTTCCATGAAGCGTAACCCGCAAAACGGCGATTTATTAGCCGTATGGAACGACCACTCCGGCCGTTTCCCGACGCCTTCCTACGATAAGGTCGATCACGGCGGGGCAGAGTGGGGTGCTCATCGCACGCCGCTGGCCTGTGCCATCAGCAGTGATGAGGGGCAGACCTGGCAGCATAATACTTTGCTGGAAGGCTCGGCTGATCACGGCTTTTGCTACACCGCGATTCATTATGTTGGTGATTCTGTCCTACTGGGCTACTGTGCCGGCCCAATCGCCGGTAGCCTGGTGCTCGACCATTTGCGTGTGCGACGTATTCCGTTGGCCGAGTTGTATGCGAATTGAGGAACCGCGCGCGTGAGCGAGCCGGATTGATGTGTCTTTTTGCTTCCTGACAGGGCTTTACTGTTGTGTTATTTAGTAACAGGCGAGAGTAAGACTCTTGCTCAGTCCACTCGCTCACGCGCGTGGTTCTTCATGAGGAACCGCGCGCGTGAGCAAGCCGGATTGACGTATCTTTTTGCCTCCTGACATTCCATATCGCCACTTCTCAAATTCATGGACTACTTCTTAACTTTCCGCACTTATGGCACATGGTTGCATGGTGATGAAAAGGGTTCTGTCGATCGTCAGCACAATCAATATGGCGAACCGTTATTGCCTTATTTACCCCGGCGAGAGCAAAAAATCTCGACAACCATGAAATCGGCACCCTGCGTTTTTAACGAAGTGCAGCGTTTGTGCGTGCAGCGGACCATCCGTGAGGTTGCGGCATTCCGAGGATGGCATATTCATGCGTTAGCTGTGCAGTCAAACCATGTGCATATCGTTGTTAATGTATCAGAATCTGTAAGCGCCGAGCGCGCAATGAATGATTTCAAAGTTTGGGCAACGCGCCGTTTGCGTGAGAACCAACATATAGAACAGGAACGCACCGTTTGGGAGCGCCACGGTAGCACGCAATATTTACGCAATGCTCGCGAATTAAGTGCAGCTTGCGATTACGTCCTTAACCGCCAAGTAAAGCCCCATGAAGAACCGCGCGCGTAAGCGAGTCGGATTGATGTATTTTTTTGCTTCCTGACAGGGCTTTATAGCTGTGTTATTGGGTGACAGGTGGAGGTAAAACTCTTGCTCAGTCCACTCGCTCACGCGCGCGGTTCCCCATGAAGAACCGCGCGCGTAAGCGAGCCGGATTGATTTATCTTTTTGCTTCCTGACAGGGCTTTATAGCTGTGTTATTACTACGTAACTTAAATTATTTCCCCTGCCTCTCCTTTTGGCTTATAATAAGCCTATGGCTACTCCTACCTTTCACCTTAGTCCCACCGATAAAGAACATTTGACAACCTTGTTGCGTAAAGG
>Ga0209369_1000165_pt1 | contig 142616 bp, 114 predicted proteins | sample EBPBio142010_DNA_FD_185865 | JGI IMG/M metagenome (GOLD analysis project Ga0209369, IMG submission 185865) | Wastewater treatment Type I Accumulibacter community from EBPR Bioreactor in Madison, WI, USA - Reactor 1_10/4/2010_ DNA (SPAdes)... | ecosystem: Engineered > Bioreactor > EBPR >...
TTGCATCTGAGAGATGCCTCCTGGTTGGGTTCGAATTGCGGTGTGGTAACTACAATTCTCCCAGATCAGAGAGGCATTTCCCTTATCTCAACGGCTCGTTTCCGGCACGACCATCGGTGAATCCGGGATAAGCGTTCGGGTCGAGTGCGAGGGTGGCCATGGTGATCTCGCCGCCGTCTGCAACGCTCCACGTGTCTCGCGGCCTGTCGACATAGAGTTCGACGCCGTTGCCCTCGGGGTCGCCAAAGTAGAAGGCCTCCGAGACGATATGGTCGGCTGATCCTTGAAACTGCGCCGGGTATGCGCGGGCAACCGAGTAGACGACCGAGGCGAGTTCGGTCGCCGATTCGAAGAGAAACGCGGTGTGGTACAGCCCGGCAGCACGTGCAGAGGCGTGCGAGAGTGTTCCGTCTTGGTCGAGGATCAGCACCGGCCGACCCCGCCGCCCGAGCGCCGCGGTGCCGCGCTCTTGTGCGAGCACCTGCAGCCCCATGGCGCCCTGGTAGAAGGCGAGCATCCTGTCGAGGTCGCCGACCGCGAGCGTGACCGCGCCCATTTCGGTCAGGTCGGGCAGTAGGTCTTCGCTCGATTGTGCCGAGGCTGAAGTCTTGGTGGTGGTCATTGCGGATCCTCTCGCTGCCCCTATTTTACTTGACGCTTCAAGTGTTGGCAATGAGGATCCAAAATCTTCGCGGAGTTGTTGCTCTTCACTCCGCGCGAATAAAAGTGCACGATTTGCGGCTTCGTGGGTCGTCAAGACGCAAATCGTGCACTATTGCTTTTCCAAAGCTCGTTTCGAGAAGACCCTGATGAGGGTCACGGCGTGCACCGGCGGCAAAGGCCGCTACGCGCCGGCGATGCGCTCGTAGAGCTCGCGGTAGCGGGCCAGCGTGCGCTCGACGATCTCGGCGGGCAGCACCGGCGGTTCGCCCTGCTTGTTCCAGTTGGCTGCGAGCCAGTTGCGCACGATCTGCTTGTCGAACGAGGCCAGGCGATCCTCGCCCCCTGCTTCGTAGCGAGCCGCATCCCAGTAGCGCGAGGAGTCGCTCGTCAGCACCTCGTCGGCGAGCGTGAGTTCGCCGGTCAAAGGATCAGCGCCGAACTCGAACTTGGTGTCGGCGAGCAGCACGCCGCGCTCTGCGGCCAGCTGCCTGGCATGCGTGAAGATGCGCAGCGAGGCGTCGCGCAGCGCGAGAGCGACCTCTTCGCCGACCAGCTCGACGCTGCGCTCGAAGGTGATGTTCTCGTCGTGCTCGCCGAGCGGAGCCTTGTACGCGGGAGTGTAGATGGGCTCGTCGAGCAGGTCGCCGTCGCTGAGCCCCGCGGGCAGCTCGATGCCGCAGACCGCACCGGTCGCGAGGTATTCGGCGTAGCCCGAGCCGGTGAGCGCGCCGCGCACGACGCACTCGATCGGATACATCTCGAGGCGCTTCGTCAGCATGGCGCGATCGGCGACGGAGGCGGGAATAGCTGGCGCCGATGCCGCGTCGGCGCCGGTCACGAGGTGGTTCGCAACGTCGAGCTGCGCAAACCACCAGTGCGAGAGCTCAGTGAGCACCGCGCCCTTGCCGGTGATGGGCGGGCTCAACACGAAATCGAACGCGCTGATGCGATCGCTCGCGACGACGAGCAGGTAGGGGCTCGTCTCGATGCTCGTTGCATCGGTCGGAATATAGAGGTCGCGCACCTTGCCCGAGTACACGTGCGCCCAGCCGTCGAGCTGCTGAGCCGGATCGATGCCCGCGAAACCCTCGCTCATGCGACGCGCTCCGCGATGTCGCTGCGGTGCTGGCCGCCCTCGAGCGAGAGGCTGCCTATGCCGGCGTAGGCCCGGTCGCGCGCCTTGGCAAACGACTCGCCCCGCGCGACGACGCCGAGCACTCGGCCGCCCGTCGCGATCCAACGCCCTGCCTCGTCGCGTGCCGTCGCGGCGTGCACGAGGTGGGTCTGCTCGGGCGCACTGGCCAATTCTCCGTTATCGGAAATTCCAATAACCTCGCGGCCCGTGGTGACTTCGCCCGGGTAGCCCTCGCTCGCAAGCACGACAACCACCGCGACATCGTCGCTGAACGACGGGTCGGGCAGCTCGTCGAGCCGGCCCTCGGCCGCGGCGAGCAGGTACTCGCTGAGCGCCGACGTCATGCGCGGCAGCACCACCTGAGTCTCGGGATCGCCGAAGCGGGCATTGAACTCGATCACCCGGGTGCCCGCGGCGGTCACAATCAGCCCGCAATAGAGCAGGCCGACAAACGGGGTGCCCTCGGCCTCGAGCTGGCGGACGGTCGGCAGCGCCACGGTGTCGGTGATCTGCTGCACGAAGTCTTCGCCCACCCATGGCAGCGGCGAGTACGCGCCCATGCCGCCCGTGTTCGGGCCCTGGTCGCCGTCGAAGATGCGTTTGTAGTCCTGCGCCGGGCTGAGCGGGCGCACGTTGTGGCCGTCAGCGAAGAAGAAGAGCGAGACCTCTTGGCCGTCGAGAAATTCCTCGATCAGCACCTCGCCGTGCGGCGCCCAAGTTGCGATGTGATCGAGCGCGGCCTGGCGATCCTCGGTCACCAGCACACCCTTGCCCGCGGCGAGGCCGTCAGCCTTCACGACGTACGGTGCACCGAACTCGTCGAGCACCCGAGCGCCCTCTGCGGTGTCGGCGACACGACTCGCGCGGCCGGTTGGAACGTCGGCTTCGGCCATGATGCGCTTCGCGAAGGCCTTCGAACCCTCGAGTTGTGCGGCTGCCTGGTCCGGTCCGAAGACGGGCACGCCGGCTGCGCGAAGAGGATCGGCAACGCCCGCGACGAGCGGCGCCTCTGGGCCGATCACCACGAGCTCGAAGCCGCGCTCGCGCACGAACGCGAGCACTGCGGAGGGGTCGGTGTAGTCGAGAGCCGGAGTCTCGACTACAGCGGCCGAGATGCCCGCGTTTCCGGGGGCACACACCACCTCATGCGAGGTCGACTCGCTGACGAGCGCTTTGACGATGGCGTGTTCGCGGGCGCCGGGCCCCAGCACGAGAATCTTCACCCCTCAAGCCTAAGCGATGGCGTGCTCCCCGTAGCTCGGCATGCGGCAGCGCGAAGCCGACGGCGGCTCGAAGACGAGGGCGGCTAAGCTTGTAGGCGGCGTGCACAGTGTCGAAACACTCCGATCGGCGGGCGTTGCCGTTGAACAAATTGCGAGTGGATCACGCTGTGTTTGCACAGTCTGTCAAAGGGATTCGCCAGCGACCAGACGTCCAGTTGGAAATATCTTATGCTGGCGGTACATTCCACAATGATGTGCCGATGGCGATCAAGCAACGAATTCGAGGAAGAATGGTCAAGCAGCGCGAAAGCGTCACGCAGTTGCCCACGTACGTGCAGGGAAAGTCGATTTCCGGCGCGATCAAGCTCTCGTCGAACGAGAACCCTTACCCGCCACTCGAGTCGGTGGCGCAGGTCGTGCGCGACCAGGCTGCCTCGATCCAGCTGTATCCAGACATGGGTGCCGTCGCGGTTCGAGAGAGGATCGCAGAGCACTGCGGCGTGCGGGCCGAGAACGTGGCTGTCGGAGCCGGCTCTGTTGAAGTAGCGAGCCAACTGATCTCTGCGGCAGCGGGTGAGGGCGACGAGGTTGTCTTTGCATGGCGCTCGTTCGAGGCTTATCCGATTCTTGTGCGCATCGCGGGTGCCACCCCGGTGATGGTGCCGCTGACCTCTGACGATCGTCATGACCTGCCTGCGATGGCTGCGGCGATCAACGACCGCACCCGACTCGTGCTCGTGTGCAACCCGAACAACCCGACCGGCGCTGGCGTGACGACCGCCGAGCTCGATGAGTTTATGGCGCTCGTTCCGAGCGACGTACTTGTCGTGGTTGATGAGGCCTACGTGCACTTCAACGACGACCCGAACTCGGCGGACGGGCTGGACTTCTTCAACCGCTACGAGAACGTTGCCGTGCTGCACACCTTCTCAAAGGCATACGGTCTCGCGGGCCTGCGCATCGGTTATGCGATCGCACGTGTCGACGTTGCAGAGAATCTGCGCCGCGTCGCAGTGCCGTTCGGTGTCAGCTCGCTCGCTCAGCAGGCAGCCATTGCCTCACTCGACGCCGAGGCAGAACTTGACGAGCGTGTGCAGGTGATCGTCGCCGAGCGGGCGCGCATGATCGAAGAGCTTCGTGGCCGCGGTTGGACGGTGCGTGAAGCACTCGGCAACTTCGTGTGGCTTCGCACCGGCGAGCGCACCCCTGAGATCGATGCGGTGCTGCGTGAGCACGCCGTAATCGCGCGGGCGTATGGCACAGACGGCATTCGTGTTACGATCGGCTCAGCCGAGATGAACGATCGCTTTCTTGCGGCCATCGCGGGCGTCGAAGCGACCTAAGCGGCCGAGGCCGCTTAGGCGATCGCCCCGCCGACCACCTGGGTGTCTTCGAAAATAATCTGCGTGCGGGTGCCGCGTACAGCCGGAATCGACTGAATTTCTTCGAGCACCACCCGCCGCAGGTCGCGGTTGTCGCGCGCGCGCACGAGAACGATCACGTCGAACTCGCCGCCAATCAGCGCGATATGGTGCACCTCTGGGATCGCGGCAAGCCGCTTGCGGGCTTCCTGCCACTGCGGCTGGTCGACCGCGAGGGTGACATACGCCGAAGCGTGCTGCCCAGCACGCACAGGGTCGATCCTTGTCGTGAATCCCGTGATGATCTTGGCGTCGACGAGGCGCTTGAACCGCGCGTGGGCGCTCGCCCGCGAGATGTGCACCGCCTCGGCCAACTGCGTCATCGATACCCGCGCGTCGGCCGAAAGAACGCTCAGTATCGCGAGGTCGATGTCGTCTAGATCCATGAATCCGTTCCTCATTGAAATTTCGGGCCGCGCATGTGAGCTGCTTCTGGAAGCGTAGCTGAAGTAGGGCCCACGTGCTCGTGCGGCTAGTCTGGCAGCATGGCGAAACGACGAATCAGCGAGGGCGACGGGATCGCGGCGCTTCGCGCGGTGCAGGGAGGCAGCACTGAGCGGCAGCAGCTCGCCACTGCGGTGCGGTTTCTGCTCGAAGAGCTCGCGGCGCTCGCACCGGGCAACTCGGTCGAGGTGCGCGTGCCTCCCTTCGGCGCGACGCAGTGCGTCGCCGGCCCTCGCCACACCCGCGGCACGCCGCCGAACGTGATCGAAACCGACCCCGCCACCTGGGTTGCGCTCGCGACGGGTTCGCTCGGCTGGGACGATGCGGTTTCGGCGGCGAGGATCAGCGCCTCGGGCACGCGGGCGAACCTCGATGGGCTGCTGCCGCTTCTGCGCACGCCGAGCTAGCGGTGCGGTGGGCATTCACTCAGCGGAACCCTGAAAGAATAGGGGCATGTCCAATGCTTCCAACCTTCCCGACGAGCACGCGACCCCCGAAGAGGCCGTTGAGGTAGTTGAGAACGTGCACCAACCCGTGCAGGTCGAGTTGCGGCGCTCGGTTCGATACGGGCGAATCATCGTCGGCGCGGTCGTGCTCGGAATCGTGGTCGGCGCTGTTGTCAGTCTGTTTTTTCCGGTGCCCGAGGGCGCGAACTACGAGCTCGGGCAGGTTGCGGGCCTGATGGCCGTCGTGGGCGGTGCGATCGGTCTTGTCGTCGGAGCCCTGCTTTCGCTGCTGCTCGGGGCAGTCGCCGGGCGCAAGCGAGGCGCTGCGCTGGCTGTGCAGACTGACGTAAGATAACAGGCATACCTCTCTGATCGAAAGCGATATACCAATGGGAAATCTCTTTCACGGGCCAACTCCGTGGATCTTGCTCTTCGTCGTGCTGTTGTTGTTCGGCGCTCCGAAACTGCCGGCGCTCGCGAAGAGCCTCGGCCAGTCGATGAAGATCCTGAAGAAGGAAGTGTCGAACCCCGAAGAACAGAAGAAGGCCGAGGCCGACGTCGCCTCGGCCCCCGCCGCTCCTGTCGTTCCGGCAGAAGCACCCGCTGCTGCCGATCCGAGCATCGAAGACGAGCTTGCGAAGGCAAAGGCCGAGGCCGAGGCAGCGAAGGCCGAGGCAGACGCGCTTCGCTCCGCAGCTGCCGAGCGTGCCCAGGGCAAAGACGACGCCTAGGGCTCAGTGCGCGAAGCGCTGATCCACGCTTTACCGCAAAGAACCCGGTACCACCGAAACGGTACCGGGTTCTTTTGCGCGTACTGCGCATCGCTCAGCTGGTCTGCGTCGCCTCGACGTACGCAAGGTACTCGTCGCTGACGTTGCCCGCGAGATAGTTGCCGGTGAAGCAGCTCTCTTCGAGCTCGGTAACGGTGCTCTGACCCGCGAGGATCGCGCGGTTCATGCCCTCGACCGTCTGGTAGACGAGGTGATCGGCACCCATGACCGAGGCAATCTCGCGGTTCGTGCGGCCGTGCGCGATGAGTTCGTTGCGAGTCGGCATGTTGATGCCGTAGACGTGCGGGAAAAGTACGGGAGGAGCGGCCGAGGCGAAGGTGACCGATGCGGCACCTGCGGCCCGCGCCATGTCGACGATCTGGCCCGAGGTGGTGCCGCGCACGATCGAATCGTCGACAAGCAGCACGTTCTTGCCGCGAAACTCGGTGCTCATCGCATTGAGCTTCTGTCGCACGCTCTTCTTGCGCACCGACTGCCCCGGCATGATGAAGGTGCGGCCGACGTAGCGGTTCTTGAAGAAGCCTTCGCGGTACTCAACACCGAGCTTGCTTGCCAGCTGCATCGCACTCGGACGGCCCGAGTCGGGAATCGGCATGACCACGTCGATGTCGCCCTTTGGCACCTCTGCCACGACCTGCTCGGCGAGCACGTCGCCGAGGCGCAGGCGCGCGTCGTATACCGAGATACCGCTCAGCACCGAGTCGGGACGAGCGAGATAGATGTACTCGAACGAACAGGGCAGGAGCCTGGGGTTTGCGGCGCACTGGCGTGAGTGCATCTCGCCGTCGGGAGAGATGAAGATCGCCTCGCCGGGAGCCACGTCGCGCACGATCTCGTAGCCGCCCGACTCGAGCACGAGCGACTCGCTCGCGACGACCCACTCGTCGCGCCCGTTCTGGCCGCTGCGGCGACCGAGCACGAGGGGGCGAATGCCGAAGGGATCGCGAAACGCGAGCAGGCCGTAGCCAGCGATGAGCGCGATGGCCGCATACGACCCCTCGACGCGCTGGTGCACGCGAGTCACGGCATCGAATACCTTGCCCGCGTCGAGCGTCGGGCTGCCCGACGCGTGCTGCAGCTCGTTCGCGAGCACATTGAGCAGCAGCTCGGTGTCGGAGTGCGTGTTGAGGTGGCGACGGTCGACGTTGTGCATCTCAGCGTTCAGCTCGCGAGTGTTCGTGAGGTTGCCGTTGTGCACGAGAATGATGCCGTAGGGGGCGTTCACGTAGAAGGGTTGTGCCTCTTCTTCGCGAGCAGCCGAGCCGCTCGTCGCGTAGCGCACGTGACCGAGCCCGATATTGCCGAGCAGCGAGCGCATGTCGCGGGTGCGGTAGGCCTCGCGCACCTGGCCGCTGGCCTTCACCATGTGAAACTGGCTGCCATCGGCGGTCGCGATGCCCGTGGAGTCTTGGCCGCGGTGTTGCAGTAGGAGCAGGGCGTCATAGACCTGCTGGTTAACGGGTTCGTGAGAGACGATGCCTACGATGCCGCACATGTATTCGTGATGCTCCTGCGAGTCGACCGAGCGTCGCCTGCCGCGACCCGATAAGTCTACTTCGTTTCGGGCCGGGTGATCCTCGCCCCTGTTTCATTACCTGCGTGCCTTCGCGCACTGTGAACCTGTGAATTTCTCGTGCCTGCCGCGATCGCTCGGATCGTGCCCGAATGCGGGTCAGAGAAGTCGGGTGTGGTGTGTCTGGCACCGTCCATTTGCGACCCGGATTCTCTTGTCTCGTCGGCGCGTTCGATCAACCCGGTTTCAGCGACGAGGATCACCCGGGTGTGCGGGCAGGTAGGCTTGTAAGAGTGAGCGAACAGAGCAACGCATACGCACAGGCCGGAGTAGACACCGCGGCGGGCGATCTCGCTGTCGAACTGATGAAATCGGCGGTCGCGCGCACGCACGGCCCCGAGGTGCTCGGGGGAGTGGGCGGCTTCGCCGGTCTCTTCGACGCGAGCGCGCTGCTGAGCTACAAACGGCCGCTGCTTGCCTCGTCGACCGATGGCGTGGGCACGAAGGTCGCGATTGCGCAGGCGATCGATAAGCACGACACCATCGGCCAAGACCTCGTTGCGATGGTCGTAGACGACATCGTGGTGGTCGGCGCGAAGCCGCTCGTCATGACCGACTACATCGCCTGCGGCAAGGTGGTGCCCGAGCGCATCGCCTCGATCGTGCGTGGCATCGCCGAGGCCTGCGAGGCAACTGGCACTGCGCTCGTCGGCGGTGAGACCGCCGAGCACCCCGGTCTGCTCGGCCCCGACGACTACGACGTCGCAGGCGCCGCCGTTGGCGTGGTCGAGGCCGACGACCTGCTGAGCCCCGCCCGCGTGAACGACGGCGATGTGGTGCTGGCGATGGGCGCATCGGGCCTGCACTCGAACGGGTTCTCGCTCGTGCGCCACATTCTTGCAGGGCGCGACATTCTCTACACCGATCACTGCGACGAGCTCGGTGCGACTTACGGCGAGGCGCTGCTCGAGCCGACCGCGCTCTACACCGGGCCGCTGCTTCGCGTGCTCGAGAACCCGGCGCTTGCGGGGGCGATCCACTCGCTCAGCCACGTGACGGGTGGCGGCATCGCAGCGAACCTCGCTCGCGTGCTGCCGGTCGGCTCATGGGTTGAGCTGGATCGCGGCACCTGGTCGCCGCTTCCCGTGTTCAGGCACCTCGCCGATCTCGGCGGTCACTCGCTCGAGAGTCTCGAGGGTGCGTGGAACCTCGGTGTCGGCATGTTTGCCGTGGTCGACGCATCGCAGGCGGCTGCCGTCTCGGCAGCACTGACCGCCGAGGGCCTCAAGGTGTGGCAGGCTGGCGTCATCAGCACGAGCGCGCGCGACTTCGCAGGCTTCGAGCAGGGCGCAAAGGGAGTCGACGGCGGCGCAGTGCGCCTGGTCGGGAGCTTCGCCGCTTAAGGGAGCGTGTGCATGAGCAAGGCGCTCACGCAGCGCGCCGCGCGAAAAGCGGTACGTCGATGAACGCGGTGCGCTCTCGCTGCCCAGGCACGCCCCTTCGACTGCGGGTCGTTCGCCAACGGCGGTATGACGACGCGGTTGAGAACACCCTCAACCGCCGAGGCTACTCCTCGTCGTCGAAGTCGTCTTCGTCGTTGTACTTGTCGGCGTACTCGGCCCAGGCATCTTCTTCAGAAGAAGTATGCGTAGCCAGCTCCCGCTGAAGTTGCGAAAGATCGGTATTCGGGCTGAAATACTTCAACTCCCGAGCGACTTTGGTGTGCTTTGCTTTTTGACGGCCGCGCCCCACGCGTGACCCCCTTACACATTCGGGCTTCGCGGAAGGTCTGTTCTCGCGAAGCGCTGCTCAATTAACGCAAAATGGACGTATAGCACCGATCTTAGCACTGAACTGGGGGAACTCGTATCGCTCCCAGCGTCACCGGAGAATTGCGTGTCCGATCGAAACCGGAGACATGCCTGTTCAGGGATACGATGTGAGCATGAACGATCGGGTCGCAAAGGACGGCAATTCGCGGCGCGTGCTTTTGCTGGTGCTCGCGGTTGCCATTCTTGCGCTGCTGGGTGCAGCGGCGGTCGTCGTGGTGCCGATTCTGACGCATCAGAGTGCGGGCGGTTCGGGGCAGAAGCTGCCCACCGACTTTGCTGCCACTGCCGAGGCGAACGGAGCAGACGGTCGCACGCGCATGCTTGCTGTCGAGACTCTCGACGGGGAGCCCGCCGACCTCTCGAAGCTGCGCGCGGGCGAAGAAGTCGTGGTGCGCGGCAGCGGTTATGACCCCTCGATCGGAATCTACGTCTCGATCTGCTTGGTGCCAGAGAAGGCAGGCGAGAAACCTTCACCCTGCCTCGGCGGGCTACCGGAGGGCGCGATGGAGGGCGAGGCCGCGGGCACCGACGAAGCTCTGTCGAGCGCCTGGATCACCGATGACTGGGCGTGGAAGGCCTTCGCAAATAAGGGGTACGACGACGCTGAACGGGGTGCCTTCGAGGTGCATCTGCTCGTGCCCCCTGCCGCTCAAGAGGGCATCGATTGCGCCGTGCAGCAGTGCGCAGTCACCACGCGAGCTGATCACACCGCCGCCACGGATCGCGTGCAAGACATGCAGCTGCCCGTCAAGTTTGCTCGGTAGCGGCTGCATCCGCGTTAGCGCGGGATCGCGTTCATCTCGACACGCTCGATGAACGAGTGCTATGCCGTGAGCGGCAGAATGACGAGGGTTGCGATCGTGTAGATCGCGAGCCCGGCGAGCGAGCCGACGACGGTGCCATTGATTCTGATGAACTGAAGGTCTTTGCCCACCTGCAACTCGATCTTCTCGGCGGCCTCGCGCGCGTCCCATCGCCGCACGGTGTCTGACACTACCTGCGCCAGATCGTGCCGATAGTTGCGCACGAGATGCTCGACGACCTGCATCACCCACACGTCGATCTTGTACTGCAGGGTGCTGTCGGCCCTGAGCCGCCCGCCGAAGTCTTGCAGCGCCGCGAGCATGCGCTTTCGCAGCTCGCTCTGCGGGTCCTCGAGCATCTCGACGAGTGCCGCGCGGGCCGTCGCCCAGGTGCTTTCTGCGAGCGAACGAATACGGGGGCTGTCGAACACCTCGTGCTTGAACGCTTCGAGCTGCGCCTGGAGCTCGGGCTTCTCGCCGAGATCGCGAGCCAGGTCGGCGAAGAAACCACCGACGGCCTGCCTGAACGGGTGCTCGCGGTCGTCGCGAACCGCCTGGGCGAAGCGCACCGCCTCGGCGTGCATACGGTCATCGACAAAGCGCTGCGCAATGCTCGGCAGCCACGATGGCAGGCGAGACGAGAGCATCCGGTCGAACGCCTCGGGGTGCTGCACGAGCCACTCCTGCAGGCGATCGGCGCCGACCTCGAGTAGCGCCTCGTGATGGCCTCCCTCGAGAAACGAATCGAGTGCGCGACCCATCAGAGGCCCCCACTCGGGCTCGATCATGTGCTTGCGCACGAGCGCCTCGATGAGCTCTTGCACGTCGTTGTCGTTCAGCACCGTCAGCGCACCGAGACCCGCGTTCGCGATCATGTCGCCCAAGCGCTCGGCGTGATCCTTTTGCTGCAACCAATCGCCGGCCATGCGCGCGCCGCTGATCTCACTGAGTTTCGCGTGCACCACATCGTCGGCAAGAAAGTTTTGCTCGATGAACGAGCCGAGGCCGTCGCCGATCTCATCTTTCTTGTTCGAGATGAGATTGGTGTGCGGGATCGGCAGACCGAGCGGCCTTCTGAACAGTGCCGTGACCGCGAACCAGTCGGCGAGCGCGCCGACCATGCCGCCCTCGCTGGCGGCGCGCACGTAGCTGAGCCACGGATAGTGCTGCTGCAGGGCGAAACTGACGACGAAGACTGCGGCCATCGCGAGCAGCAGCCCGAGCGCCAGACCCTGCATCTTGCGCAGCTGCCTGAGCCTGTCGAAATCGTCGGGAGTGACCGCCCCGAGGGTGCGTTTGCTCGTTTTCACCACCTTTCGATTATGCCGCTTCGCGGTGGTTGTGTGCCTCACACCATGCGGCGCCTTGGTGCCTCGCGTTGTATGGGTTCGCGGCCCCTGCCGAAGCGAATGGGCAGAAGATGTTGTCTGCGGGCTGCTGAGGCAACACCTACTGCCCACCTGCTTGAGGGGTGCTGCGAGCAGGCCACGCATTGCCGTGCTGCGCGAGGCCCAGCGCATGAAACAATTTGCTTATGCACCTGCTCTCGAAACTGAGCCTGAAGAACCGCGCGCTCATCGCCCTCGTCACGATCGTCGCGTCGGTCTTCGGGGTGATCGGGGTCGGCTCGCTCAAGCAAGAACTGATGCCCTCGGTGCAGTTTCCGGCGATCGTGGTGCTCTCGAGCTACCCCGGGGCCTCGCCCGAGGTCGTGAACAACGACGTGTCGACGCCCATCGAGACTGCCCTGCGCGGGGTGCCAGGCCTCGAGCAGACGACCGCCACGTCGACTACGGGCGCCTCGATGGTGCTCGCGCAGTTCACCTACGGCGTCGACCTCGCGGCTACTGAGCAAAAGGTCGAACGTGCGGTCTCGCGCATTTCGCGCATGCTGCCAGAGAGCGTCGACCCTCAGGTGATGTCTGGCTCGATCGACGATCTGCCCGTCGTGCAGATCGCGGTGACGCCGCCGAGCGGCACCGACGCAGAAGAGACCGCGCGACTCATCGATCGCATTGCGCTGCCCGAGTTGAACGATCTTGACGGCGTGCGCGAGGCGCAGCTCATCGGCGCCCGCGGCGACCGGGTGACGATTACTCCGAACAGCGACAGGCTTGCAGAGGAGTACCTGAGCGCTCAGGCGATTTCTGACGCGCTGCAGCAGAGCGGCGTGCTCATGGCGGCGGGCAGCGTTACCGAGAACGGGCAGACGCTCGCGGTGCAGGCAGGGTCGAAGCTCGACTCCGTCGAGCAGATCAGCGCGCTGCCCCTCGTGCGTGACGCAGGCATGCTGCAGGCGCGTGCCCAGGCTGCTGCCGCCGAGCAGCAGGCGTCGGTGGCGGCCGCGCAGGCGGGTCCCGGCGCAATGGCGAGTGCGGGCCAGGGTGTCGGCGCGGCGGCGCAAGCTGCCCAGCAGCAGCCCGGCGAGGCGCCGCAGCTCGATCCTCTGCCCGTGATCACCATCGGCGAGGTCGCAAACGTGACGCTCGAGGCCAACCCGCAGCAGAGCATCTCGCGGGTGAACGGTGAGCCGGCACTCACGATCGCGGTGACGAAGCTTTCGTCGGCCAATACAGTCGAGGTCTCGCACGTCGTGCGGTCGGAGCTCGACAAGCTCGAAGCCTCGCTCGACGGGGCGGGGCTCGAGGTGGTGTTCGACCAGGCGCCCTATGTCGAGCGATCGATCGAAACCCTGACGACCGAGGGCCTGCTCGGCCTGGTGTTCGCGGTGCTCGTGATTCTCGTGTTTCTGATGTCAGTGCGGGCGACGCTCGTGACGGCGATCTCGATTCCGGTATCGGTGCTGCTCACGTTCGTCGGGCTCAACTTCGCGAGTTACACGCTCAACATGCTGACGCTCGGCGCGCTCACGATCTCGATCGGGCGTGTGGTCGACGATTCGATTGTCGTGATCGAGAACATCAAGCGGCACCTTGGTGAGTTGCAGGTGGGAGAGGATCGCGCCGCGGCCATCGTCTCCGCAGTTCGCGAGGTGGCCGGCGCCATCACAGCTTCGACCATCACCACGGTTGCGGTGTTTCTGCCGATGGCGTTCGTGTCTGGCATGGTCGGCGAGATGTTCAGGCCTTTCGCCTTCACGGTGACGATCGCGCTTGCCGCGTCGCTGTTCGTGTCGCTCACCATCGTGCCGGTGCTCGCGTTCTGGTTTTTGCGCGATGGTAAGCCGGGCGCGAAGACGCGGTCGCCGAAACGCGAGAAGAACCTCAGAGAATCGCTGCGCCACCCGCAGGCCTCACACGACGAGCACGCGACCGCCATGCAGCGCGGCTACCTGCCCATCGTGAAGTGGACGCTGAAGCACCCGGCGGTCACGCTGCTGCTCGCGGTGATCGTGTTCGGTGGCACCATCGCCGCGACCCCGCTCATGAAGACAAACTTCATGGGCTCTGACGAGCAGAACTCGGTCGGTCTCACGCAGACGCTCGCCCCGGGCACGAGCCTCGATGCGCAACTCGCTCAGGTCGAGCGCGTCGAGAAAGCGCTCGACGGCGTCTCTGCGGTCGAGATGGTGCAGGTCACCATCGGCAGCGGGGGCAGCGGCATGAGCGCGATCTTCGGCGCGGGCGGCGACGGCGTGATCAGCTACTCGATCACCACCGACGAAGACGCGAAGCAGACCGAGGTGCAAGACGACATTCGGGCGGCGGTCGACGGCCTCGACGACGCCGGCGAGTTCTCGATCGGCTCCTCTGACGGCGGCATGACGATGTCGAGCGCGATCGAGGTGGCCGTATCGGCACCAGATCAAGAGACACTCGCTGAAGCGAGCGATGCGGTCGTCGCCGCGCTGAAGAAACAGTCGGGCCTGAAGCAGATCGAAAGCGACCTCGCCACCTCACGCCCGTACCTTGCGATCGTGGTCGACCGCGCAAAGGCGGCCGAGGCCGGCCTCAGCGAGGTCGCCGTGGCCTCGCTCGTGTCGCAGCAGATGCAGCCGAGGCAGATCGGCCAGATCTCGCTCGAAGATACAAACGTGAACGTCTACCTCGCCGAGGGCGCCGCACCGAGCGACCAGGCAGGGGTTGCCGCGATCCTCGTACCAACAATGAGCGGCGAGGCGCGGCTCGACTCGCTCGCCACCGTCGAGGTCGCAGACGGGCCCGTGACCATTCGCACGCAAGACACGAACCGCATCGCCACGGTGTCGGCGCTGCCTGCTGGGGATGACCTCAGCAGCGCCAGCGTCGAGGTCAATGCCGCACTCGATTCGGTGAAGCTGCCGGCAGGCGCGAGCGCCAGCATCGGGGGCGTCATGTCTCAGCAGAGCGAAGCATTCCAGCAGCTCGGGCTCGCGCTGCTCGCGGCGATTCTGATCGTCTACGTCGTGATGGTGGCAACCTTCAAGAGCCTGCTGCAGCCGCTGCTGCTGCTGATCTCGGTGCCGTTCTCTGCCACCGGTGCGATGTTGCTGCTCATTGCGACGGGTATTCCACTCGGCGTCGCATCGCTCATCGGCGTGCTGATGCTCATCGGCATCGTCGTGACAAACGCCATCGTGCTGATCGATCTGGTGAATCAGCAGCGCGAACGTGGCAAACCGCTCTACGAAGCGGTGGTCAGCGGCTCTTCACTGCGTCTGCGTCCCATCGTCATGACGGCGCTCGCGACGATTCTCGCGCTGACGCCCATGGGCATGGGCATCACCGGGTCGGGCGGGTTCATCTCGCAGCCCCTCGCGGTCGTGGTGATCGGCGGCCTGCTGTCGTCGACCGTGCTGACGCTGATCGTGCTGCCGACGCTCTACTTCGCGGTTGAGCGTCGCCGCGAGCGTGCGCACGACAGACGGGTCGCGAGGCGACTGGCGCGGGCGGATGCGCCGATGGCAGAAGCGGCCGCGAGCGACCGGGAGGGCATCTAGATGGCGGGCAGACGAGGGTATCGGGCTCCGAGCAACTACGACCCCAGGCGGGCAACCGGGGGTAAGAAGCCCCGCGCCGCGGGTCGAGCCTCGGGTGGAGACAGTGCTGCTGGTTCCGTCCCGCAGAAACGTGCGTCACGCGATGAGCAGGCGCGGGATCAGCACGCCGCCCGGCAGGGCGGCGCGAGTGGGCAGCACGGCGCGCCAGCGCTGCCGCAGTTGCAGACGATGCCCGCGCCGCTCGAGGCGAAGCGCACTCGGCCCGAAGACGTCGCGGGGCTGAGTTGGGGCGATCTCGGCCTCGGCGGCAACATTGTGCGAGCACTCGGCGAGCTCGGAGCAGAGAAACCGTTCGCTATCCAGGCGGCGACCATTCCCGATGTGCTTGCGGGGCACCACCTGCTCGGCCGTGCACGCACAGGGTCGGGCAAGACGATCGCGTTCGGTGCAGCACTCGTCGAGCGCATGATGAAGCTGCGGGCCGAGGGGGCGTTTCCGAACGAGAAGCCGAAGGAACAGCTGAAACGCGGTGAGCGCTCTGCGCGGCCGGTGAAGCACACGGCGCGTGCGCCGAAGGCGCTGATCCTCGCCCCGACGCGAGAACTGGCGCTGCAGATCGACCGCACGGTGCAGCCGATCGCTCGCGCTGTCGGGCTTTTCACCGGGCAGTTCGTCGGTGGCCAGCCGTTCGAGCCGCAACTGCACGCACTGAAGCGCGGCGTCGATATCGCAATCGGCACCCCCGGACGCATCGAAGACCTTGCGAAGCGCGGGCACCTCTCGCTCGGCCAGATCGCCATCACTGTGATCGACGAGGCCGACCACATGGCCGAGCTCGGCTTTATCGAGCCGGTGCAGCGCATCTTGCGACAGACCCGCCGGGGCGGGCAACGGCTGCTCTTTTCTGCGACGCTCGATCGCGGTGTCGACGGCTTGGTGCGCGAGTTCATGCCTCGGCCCGCCATTCACGAGATCGCGGGTGAGGGCGGTGCTTCGACGGGCGAAGTTGCCGACTGGAAGCCGCAGCCCAACGTGACGCACCGAGTGTGCATCGTGCTGCGCGAGCACAAAGACGACGCAATCGTGCAACTGGTGCGCGACGGCTTCGACGGTGCCGGCGGGGGGCGCGCGGTGGTGTTCTGCCGCACCCGCGCCTATGCCGAGATGGTGACCGAGCTGCTCTCGGGCGCGGGTCTGCGCGCGCTCTCGCTGCACGGCGATCTCAGCCAGGCCAGGCGCGAACGCAACCTCGAGAAGTTCACCGCTGGCAAAGCCGACGTGCTCGTCGCGACCGATGTGGCGGCGCGCGGCATTCACGTCGACGACATCGATCTGGTGTTGCAAGCCGACCCGCCCGACGACCCGAAGGCTTACGTGCATCGCGCGGGCCGAACGGGCCGGGTGGGGCGCGCTGGCAGCGTGATCACCGTGATCCCGCGCACCCGCCAGAAGCGCACCCGCGAGCTGTTCGAGGCGCTGGGGTTCGAGCCCGCGTCGTTCGAAGACTTTCTGCCCGCGGCGAGCCGGTAGGCGAGGCCTCTCGCGCAGCTACAGTGCTGCCACCCGATCGAGCGCGGCGCGCAGGTCGCGAATCAGGTCGTCGGCACTCTCGAGCCCGACCGAGAGCCGCAGCAGCCCTGGCGTGATGCCGAGCCGATCATTGAGCTCGGGGGCAAACGATGAGTGCGTCGAAGTGAGCGGGTGCAGCACCATTGAGCGCGTATCGCCGATGCCGGTCATGCGCGAGAAGATGCGCAGCCCGTTCACGAACGCGCGTGCTCCTTCGAGGCCGCCGCGCACGGTGACCCCGAAGACGCTTCCGGTGCGGCCGTAGCCCTCGGCGTCGACCCCATAGTCGCGAACGGCGATGTTGTACCTGGCATTCGAGGGCAGGCCCGCATAGTCGACCGAGACGACTTCAGGCTGATCCTCGAGCCAACGAGCGATCTTGATCGACGATTCAACGTGACGCTCCATGCGCAGCGAGAGGGTCTCGATGCCCTGATGCAGCAGAAAACCGTGCAGCGGCGAGAGCGTCGGCCCGATGTCGTTCACAACCGATTCTCGCGCCGCGCGTGCGTAGGCGCCGGTGCCGAAGCGTTCGAGCATCGGTGCGACGCCGGCCCTCGCCGACTGTGTGATCAGCGGAAAGGATCGACCCGCTGCCTCTGCGGCCGCCCAGTCGAAGTTGCCGCCGTCGATGATGGCGCCGCCGACAGCCGAGCCGTGGCCCGTGAGAAACTTCGTGGTCGAGTGCACGACGATGTTCGCGCCGTGCTCGAACGGGCGAATCAGTGCGGGAGTGCCGACGGTATTGTCGACGACGAGCGGCAGGTTGTGGCGTGCGGCGACCTCGGCGATGCGTCTGAGGTCGGTCACGTCGTTGCACGGGTTCGGCACCGTCTCGGTGTAGATCGCTTTGGTCTCGGGACGAATCGCGCGCTCCCACTCGGCGCCGTCGTTCTCGTTCCAGACGTAGTCGACATCGATGCCGAAGCGCTTGAAGCTGCGCCCGAAAAGGATCCGCGTGCCGCCGTAGATCGAGGCCGTCGAGACGAGGTGATCACCTCGCCCCGCGAGCGTGAAGAGGGCCGCGCTGATGGCGGCCTGACCGCTCGCGACGGCGACGGCGACCGTGCCGCCTTCGAGCGAGGCGAGGCGCTCTTCGGCGACCCAGTTCGAGGGGTTTCCCTGGCGGGAGTAAATAGGAGCGTGTTCACTTGGGGAGAAGGCTTCGCCCTCGCCGCGTGGGCCGTCGTTCTCGGCCCGCCAGTGAATGCTGCCGTTGAAGCGGTTCACCTGATCGTCGAAGTCGTCGAACAGGTAGCCGGCCGAGAGGGCAATGGGGGGCACGCGCAGACCGTGGTTTTTGTCTGGGTACTCGCCTGCGTGCACCTGTCGGGTCTCGAAGCCGAAGCTCTGCCAGTCGTAGATCGGCGAGGCTGTTGACTCTGCTGTCGTGCTTGCCCCTGCTGTGCCTGCTCCTGCGCCCGGCGCTGCCTGCGTCTCCACTGCTGACGGAATTGCCTGCGGGTTCATGCCTGGTCTCCGGTCTGAGCTGCTGCCTTCGCAACGAGCGACGCGATCCGCTCGACACCCTGCACGATGGTGTCTGGCGCGCAGGCAAGGTTGAGACGGGCGAAGCCCTGGCCGCCCGCGCCGAAGTGCTTGCCGTCATTGAGGCCGATGCGGGCCTCCTGCAGCAGACGTTCTGCCGGTGCCTCACCGAGGCCGGTTCCGCGCAGGTCAAGCCACGCGAGGTAGCCCGCGCTGCCCGGAGTGTAGCCTACGCTCGGTAGTTGCGCTGCTAGGAGCGCGACAAAGAGCCGCTGGTTCGCCTGAATCTGGGTGATCGCACGATCGAGCCAGCCACGCGCCTCGGTGAACGCAGCGATGCCCGCGTGTACCCCGAGAATGCTTGTGCGGGTCAGCACCTCAGGGGGCAGGCCGTCGAGCAGACGATGTGCGCGCTCATCGGCGGCAACGATCGAAGCGCACTTGGCCCCCGCGAGGTTCCACCCCTTGCTGGCCGAGATTACCGTGACCGAGAGCGCGCCAGCATCAGCGGCGAGCGGCGCGAACGGCGTGAACGTCGCGCCGTGATGGGTGAGCGGCGAATGGATCTCGTCGCTCACCACGAACACGTCATACTCTGCGGCAAGCCGTGCGAGTGCGCTGAGCTCATTGGCATCGAAGGGTGTGCCGTGCGGGTTGTGCGGGTTGCAGAGCAGGAATGCGGTCGCGCCAGTCTCGAACTCGCGTGCGATTGCTTCGAGGTTGAGCGCTGTGGTGCCATCGTCGAGCAGCGGCACCTCGACGACCTCGAACGGCAGCTCCTGCAGCATTTCGAAGAAGCCGGGGTAGCACGGCGTCGAGAGCACGAGCCGCCCCTGCTGCCCCTTTGGCGTCAGGCGCAACGCCTCGACAACCCCGGTCGCCACGTCGGTGGTCAGTCGCACATACTCGCGAGGTAGCCGCCAGGCCCAGCGATCCTCGACAAAATCTGAGAACGCCTCGGCGTACGAGACTGGGCTATCGACGTAGCCGATATCGCTCGCTTCAACCGCACGATGTAGGGCCGCGCGAATCTCGGGTGCGACCGCGAAATCCATTTCGGCGACAAACATGGGCAGCACGTCGGCGGGATAGCGGATCCACTTGACGCTGCTGCGCTTGGTATGCAGTAACGCGGGATCGAGCTCGGCCCACGGCGTGCCCGACGGGTCTACGCCTGCACCTATTGCTGCGGTGTAACAGTCACTTTCGGCGGTCATGCGACAATTCTGCACCCGCGGGCTTAGTGCGTCGCGGTGAACGGTCACAGGGCGTAACCCGGCTGCGGGCAGAACAGGGTGCGGGCTGGGCCGCGATCCCACATGGGTGCTCAGCCCAGAAATGCCGAAAGGATATCCAAACCCGCAAAATGCGTGAATTTCAAGCGAAATCCGCTCGAAACCTTGGTTTGGCTATCCTTTCGGTGAATGCGCGGTGCGCGGCCAGCACGACAACGCGATGAGCCGTGGCGACGGGACGCAACTCACCGCACGGGCGCTACTTCACGACCGGAAACTCGGCGCTTTGACTCTCGCCGTCGTCATACATATCGGCGGGCTTGCCAATAATCTTCGGGTCGGGAGTGCCCACGACCTTGTAGTCCTTGTTCGGGTAGTCGAAGCGTGACAGCACCCATCGCATGGCCTCGAGGCGGGCGCGCTTCTTGTCGTTCGACTTCACGACAGTCCACGGCGCGGTGGCAGTGTCGGTGTAGAAGAACATCGCGTCTTTTGCCGCGGTGTAGTCATCCCACTTATCGAGCGACGCGAGGTCGGTCGGCGACAGCTTCCACTGCTTGATCTCGTCGTTGCCGCGCGAGAGAAAACGCTCGTGCTGCTCGGCCTTGCCCACCGAGAACCAGAACTTGAAGAGGTGAATGCCCGAGTTGATGAGGTTGAGCTCGAAGCCCGGGGTGCTGCGCGTGAACTCGAGGTACTGCTGCGGGGTGCAATAACCCATGACGCGCTCGACGCCGGCTCGGTTGTACCAGGAGCGATCGAACATGACGATCTCGCCCGCGGCGGGCAGGTGCGCCACGTAGCGCTGAAAGTACCACTGGCTCTGCTCGCGCTCGGTCGGAATCTCGAGCGCCACCACGCGTGCGCCGCGCGGGTTCATGTGCTCGGTGAAGCGCTTGATCGCGCCGCCCTTGCCAGCAGCATCGCGACCCTCAAAGAGAATGACGATCTTCTCGCCATGCTCTTTCACCCAGGTCTGGAGCTTCAGCAGCTCGATTTGCAGCTTGCGCTTCTCACGCTCGTACTTGGCGGTGCTGATCTTCTCGGCGTAGGGGTATCCCTGGCGCCAGGGGGCGTCCGGCCCGTTGTCCTTCGGGCGCTTGCCGCCCTGAAGCTTGCGGGTCAACTCGCCGATCTCATCGATCTCAGGCGTAACGTCAATCTGGCCGACTTCGGCCGCGAGAAACTCTTCTCCCGCGGCCGAAACGACCTGCTTGTCGGAATTCTTGTCCTTTTTAAGGGGGTTGGCCATGAGAAGTTAGTGCCCTTCGCTCTTGAGGCGTTCCTGGGCCTCGACGATGAGCCGCTCGGCATCGGCGGCCGAGCCCCACGCGTCGACCTTGACCCACTTGCCGGGCTCCAGATCCTTGTAGTGCTCGAAGAAGTGCTCGATCTCCTTGCGGGTGTATTCGGGGATGTCGGCCACGTCCTGGATGTGCGACCAGCGCGGATCCTTGTGCTGCACCGCGATGACCTTGTCGTCGCCGCCCGCCTCGTCGCTCATCTTGAGCACGCCCACCGGGCGCACCTTCACGCCGACGCCCGGGAACACCGGGTAGTCGAGCAGCACGAGCACGTCGAGCGGGTCGCCGTCCTCGCCGAGCGTCTCCTCGAAGAAGCCGTAGTCGGTGGGGTAGACGAAGCCCGTGTAGAGCACGCGATCGAGGTAGACGCGACCGGTTTCGTGGTCTACCTCGTACTTGTTGCGGCTGCCCTTGGGAATCTCGATGACGGCGTCGAATGCGGCGGTCATGCGCGCTCCTTTATCTATGGTGTTGTTCCACTCTCCAGGATACGCGTTCCGGAGGGTGCGGAGCGCGCGAAGCCGGGCGGCGGGCTCAGAGCAGCCCGTAGATCTCGGCGTGCAGCACCGCCTGCTCGCGCGATCGCACGCCGAGCCGCTGGTAGAGCTGGCGCAGGTGCGTCTTCAGGGTGTTCGCCGAGATGTGCAGCTCGGCGGCGATGGAGGCCGCGGCGCGATCCTGGGCGAGCAGGCGCAGGATGCGCGTCTGCTGCGGGGTGAGCGGATCGAGCGTGTGCTGCACGAGCAAGGGGCGGGCGAGGATCGCCTCGCGCAGCCGCGGGGTGAGCCCCGCGGGCAGCCGATCCGGCTCCGAGGGGTCGAACGACTCGAGCCACTCCCGGTACTCCGGGGTCTCGGCCGCGAGCAGCGCCAGCCATTCGCCGCTCATCGCCGACTGCTGGGTGGCGCGCGTGAAGCAGTCGATCGCGAGCTCTCGCTCTCCCTCGCGGATCAGTGCGCTTCCCCGCAGCAGCAGCGAGACCGGAGCGTAGCGGCGCAGGTGCACGTTCTGTATCTGCAGTTCGCCGAACGGCCCGTCGGGCATGGTCTTGGCGAGCACCTGCTGGTGCCGGCCGACCGCGAGATCGAGGCGCAGCTGGAACAGGCCTTGGATCAGGAAGTCCGCGCCGTCGCTGATGCTCGTGTACGAGACGTTGCTGATGCTGAGCTGCCGCCTCGCCGTCGCGAACTCGCCCCGGCCCGCGAGGTGGATCGCGTAGGCGAGGCGCGCGAGCCGGTCGAAGCGCCGGTCGAACCTCGACCACAAGCCCTGCTGCTTGATCATCGTGTAGTGGTGCAGACCGCGCTCGATGTCCTTCGTGATGTAGGTCGAGAGCATCATGATGTAGTGGTAGAAGGAGCGGTACACCGTGTCGCGGCTGCTGCGCTCCGCTTGATCGTGCGCCGCTTCGAGGGTCTCGGAGTCGGTGTCGGGCCTGCCTGCAGTCAGGAAGAGCTCTGCGATGTCCGCCGCCGCGCGTGAGGCGCCGCAGCCGCCGTGCGCCTCGATCCCGGCCCGGGCGATCTGCAGCACCTCCGGGTACGAGAGGTACTCCCCGAAGAGCACGATGATGAGCGACATGAGACCGATGGCCTCGGTGACGAGCTCGGGGGTGCCCTTTGCGGCGAGCTCGCTCTCGACGACGCCCCGCAGCGAGGCGAAGCCCGAGACGAAGTCGACGGCGCAGACCTCGGTGAGCGCGAGCGCGAGCGCGGCGTCCGCGTGGACCCGCTCCGACAGGCCTCCGTCTTCGAGCGCCTCGGAGAGCAGCCTGTCGCAGGCGGTGCGGAAGCGGATCGCGTCGAGGAAGTCGCCGGTCGCGAGCGCCAGCAGCTGCCCGACCGTCTCGAGCCGGACCGCGTCCTCGGCGGAGAGCGTCTCGGCGTCGAGCGGTGCGCGCGTCGCGCGATAGAGCTCGTAGTCGGCTCTTGGACTCCGCTCGGGCGAGGATCGCCGCTCGTAGATCTCGTGCACGGTGCGGAGCGACTGGTCTAGGTCGACGACCGGCGAGAGCGGCTGCCGCGCGATGCTGAACAGATGATTCGCGTACAGCGAGAAGGTCGTCGCGCCCTCTCCCCGTATCTGGGCCGAACCACCGTCGGGCGTCCCGCCGCCGGCCGGCGCGACGCCGAAGCGGGCGGCGTGGTGGATGCGCAAGTCGAGAGTGTAAAGCTGCCGCGGGATGATCAGGTAGCGTTCGACGTTGCCGGGCAGCAGCACCTCGGCGAGCTCCGAGTCGAGCGTGTTGCGCAGCCTCTCGGGCTGCTCCACGAGCCGCATCAGCCGGTCGATCGCCGGCTGAGGGTTGGACGCCGCCCGCTCGATGGCCCGGGTGAGCATGATGACGCCCTTGTCGTCGAGCGTCCGCGGAGTCGGGTACTCGCGCAGCAGCGCCACGGTCTCGGAGAGCAGCCGACCGTCCTCGCTGATGATCTCGAGATACTCGCGGGAGGCCGCGCCCAGCGTCGCGACGATCTGCTCGAGCAGCTGGTCGCGCAGGCGGGTGAGTCCGCTCCTCGCCTCGAGGTAGCGGCGCAGCGAGCCGAGCTCGGAGTCGTCGACGACCGCACGGGTCTGCTGCGGCTCGTCGCGCCACTCCCGCAGCACGGCAGCCGCGTCCGAGGGGTTGGAGACCCATGGGCGGCTCGCCGGGGAGCGCGGTGTCACGAGTCCGACGCGGGAGGTGCGCAGTCGCTGGGTCTCGGGGTGATCTATCAGGCCGAAATCGGCGACGACCAGGGTGTCGGCGGCGACGTGGGCGGGCAGCCGCCCCTCCTGGACGACCCTGCCGTCGGAGTCGGCGAGCGCGTAGAACAGCCGCACGTCGTGCTTCGGAAGGCCCGAGGAATGGGATCGTCTCTCGACGGCCACCGCGACCATTCGTCTGCTTCGAACGTGCATCTCTGCTCCCCGTCAAGCACCGCTCCCGGCTCGACTGCGCGCCGAACATTCGAATGCGTTGCGTCCCACTGTACGACACCCCTGCGCATTTCTAGCACGGCCGGGGAAGGTCCGAACCGTTACCGCACATAAACTCACCCCAATCTCACCCTGTGATGATTATCAAACCACCCTCATATCACCCCGACAATCGTGCGTTGCCACCCGCGGATCACCCGCGGAAGCCGAGCCGATCGAGTCGGGAGCGGCCCAGAGTTGTGAGAGTGATCGCGCCTTCGCACAGGGGCGATCTGTGTGCAGAGTGCGCGCGGCGGGCTCCGGCGAGACGGAGCTGAGCGGCGTTCGCTCGGGGAGAGTCTTACCGACGAGGTCGAGGGAGAGAACGGATGATGTCGAAGAGTGGGGGAGTCGCGTCGCGGAGAACGCGGAGGACGACGCCCGAACGTATGAGGGGCACGACGGTGCTCGGCGTGGTGCTGGCGATGTTCGCCATGCTGCTGACGCCGGTCGCCGCCCAGGCTGCGCCGGGCGATTTCGCCTGGGGCGTCGTCACCGTCGACGCGAACAAGAACGGCGCGATCGATGCGAGCGGTGCGGCCGGACAGGTCGACAAGGGTCTTGCCGGGGCGAAGGTCGAGATCGTCGACGCCGCCGACGCGGTCGTCGCCGAGACGGTGACCGGAGCGGACGGATCCTGGTCCGTCGCAGACGCGCCGTCGCCCGACTCCGGGCCCTACAAGGTCCGCGTGACGACATCCGATGCGAACGGCAACGTCTACGCTTTCCCGGCCTCCGCAGCTGATCCCAACGACTTCGCGCGCGGCAGCACAGCGAATGTCGGCCTCGCCGATCTGCCCGACGACGGCGAGCTGAACGCGCTCGTCTACCCGGTCTGGTCGCTCGATCTGGCGCTCGCCGCCGATACGGAGGGCCTGAACGGCACGGCGATTCGCACCGGCACCGGTCCCTTCGACGCGAACGACTCCGAGCCGGGCAACGACTCGGGCATGGCGAACGACCGGGTGCGCTCGGCCGACATCGTCTCCTTCAACTGGTCGCTCACCGCCGACTCCGAGGAGTCGCTCGGCGACAGCTTCACCGACGTGGTCTTCGAGCAGACCATCGAGATGGAGCCCGGAGCCGTGGTGAACTTCGCCAACCGCCCTGCGGTTTGCGACCCTGTCAAGAGCACGATCGTGGCGCAGCCCTCGGGATCGACGATCCAGGCGGGCACGACCCCGCCCGCCGGCACGACGAGCGTGACCCTGAGCTGCTACCTGGGCGCGATGGGCGAGGACAAGGCGAGCTACCTGTTCCCGACCTCGGTGCAGCCGATGGCCACCTCGGAGAACGGCTCCACCTTCACGACGACCTCGCGCGCCTACGCGGTGGACCCCACGGGCACCGCGACCGCGCAGCCCTCCGCGGGTGTCGACAGCCCGCCGATCGAGATCACCGCGGCCCCCCGTTACGACGTGGAGAAGATCAACGGCGATGCAGCCGGTGGCTACTACGGCAACCAGACGATCAACGGCGTGCAGACCTACGGCATGTACTCGTACTACACGGTGCAGATCTCGACGGACCGTACGGTGGGCGTCGAGGCGTTCCAGCAGCCGATCACGATGCAGGAGAGCTTCTGGGCGGTTCGCAGCGTCGAGGGCCCGAACGGCGAGGAGGTCGGCACCCCGATCACCGACCTGAAGTGGTACATCACCAACTGCATGCCATCGCCGGCACCGCGCTCCGGTCAGACCGACGCGGGCCTGGTCTACGGCAAGATCGGGGCCCCCGGTTCGGTCGCAACCGCTGCCAACAGTGTGCGCGACTCGGGCACCTGCACCATCGGTAATCGCACCGCAGACGACACTGGCAGCTACACGCTCTCGATGAACGGCATCGACACCTCGGGCCTCAGCTACCCGACGCAGACGGTTGCCGGCGCCTCGCTCGCGGCGGGTCCCTACTACGTCGCCTCGTATCGGGTGCAGGTCTTCATTCCCATGTCGGAGCTCGACCGGACCCAGGGCGCGCCCGATGACGGCGTGGGCGAGTTCAGCATCTTCAACCGTGTGGGCGACTTCGATCCGGTGGGCACTTCGGGTGCGTCGAACTTCGGCAGCGGCGTCGAGCCAGGTTACTGCGAGTCCGGCGAACCCGCTGACCGGGCGACGAAGTGCGACGACATGGAAGACGAGACTCGCTCCAACAACGTGGTCGGTCCGCACACCAAACGCATCGCCCCCGGAAGCTGGGCCAAGTACTTCATCGACGCCACCACCGGGTGGAGCACCGGCTACGGCTGGATCAATGGCGGAGGCAACCATGACGGCGCCGCACTCGTGCAGCCGGGCCAGGCGTTCACGAGCATGCAGAACCTCAGCAACACCGCGACCGACTGGTCGAGTGCGCAGATGTGCGATGTGTTCGACAACACCGTGCTGAAGCTCGTCCCGCTCAATAAGGACATCTCGAGTTCCAACCCCTACCCGGACGACCTCTACTCTGCCGTGCTCCGCACGCAGCCGGGCATCGCTGCTCCGTCCCCTGCAGATCAGATCGCGCGACAGGGCGAGTGGATCACCAAGTACGGCCATGTCGACCTGAGCGGCGATGACCCGAACTCTGGCGTCTTCGATACCGAGACCAACCGTTGGGAGGGCGATTGGAGCAAGCAGCGAGCGGCCGCGAGCGGTGCGAACACCATCTGCGGCTCGGATGCCATCACCTGGTACGACAGCCCCACCGAGGTGCCCGGCGGCATTGATGCGGTGAACGTCGTCTGGACTCAGACGGCACCGGACTACGTGTTCAAAGCCGGATATCAGGAGACTTGGCGCCTCGCCTTCGAGCAGCGCGACAGCTACCACGGCGGCCCGCATGATGGCGGGGCGATCCCGGCAGGTACGGTCGCGGCAAACTACGGTTCTGTGAAGACCTCGGGCTGGTTGCAGGGCTGGAATCGACAGGGCAACGACACTGCTGGCAGCCCGGGCTATATCCCCGGCGCGGGTACCACAGCGCCGCTGCCCGCGGCCGAGAGGTGGCCGGGTGAGAACGGTGCCACTTCCGGCGACCGCTGGACGGTTGTGCGCGCGCAGATGAACCTGAAGAAGCGCACGATCGCCGGAGAGATCGGCGGCGACGCTGCTTCCGGTGTCGCCGACTTCGGCATCACCGGTTCCGCGGTCGCGGGCAAGCCGGTGATCTGGGAGATCACCTCGACGCTCACCGCGATCGCGAGTCCCGCTGCCCCGGTGAACAACGTGGTCATCACCGACACGCTGCCCGAGTACGTGATCTACGACGAAGCGGGCACCGCGGCGCTGGCCACGGCCGGAGGGTTCCCGATGCCGACCTCGGTCACCCCGAACCCCGACGGCACCACGACGCTGGTGTGGAACCTGGGAACGCGCACGCCGAACCAGGACCTGCCCGTGCTGAAGGTCGCGACCACGACCGACACGCTGGCGCCGAACAACACCTTCGTCGTCAACAAGGCGGCGATCACGGCGGACGGCATCGTCCCGGTGTCTGCGCACAGGGACGACCACACGGTCAAGCTCGAGCAGGCCGGCGGACTGCAGCTGAAGAAGAGCGTCGACAAGACTCTCGACCTGCAGAACGACACCCAGGAGTACACACTGCAGCTGAAGAACTTCGGCGACACCCTGCCGATCCTGGCCCCGACGGTCATCGACGTGCTGCCCTACAACGGCGATGCGACGAACGACTGGAACGTCAACCGATCGCCTGCTTCGGAGTTCACCGGCCAGAATCGGCTGCAGGCGGCTCCCGAGGCCTTCGAGTTCGACGGAGAGACGCCTCTGGCGGGTACCTTCTACTACACGACGGCCGACCCGGCCACCGTGCCGCAGAACCTGAACGCCGACACCGACCCGTCGATCTGGTCCACGACCTTCACCGCGAATGCCACGGCCTTCAAGTTCGTCGCTGCGAACCCGCTCTCGGTCGCGACCAACCCTTCGAAGTCGGGTCTCACGATCAAGTTCACGACGGATCAGACCGCGAACAGTGCGGGCGACTTCTACTCGAACCGCTTCACAGCGTTCTCGAACACGCTGAAGAACGGTCAGAACTATCAGCTGCTGACCTCGAACCTGGTGTCGGTGCGAGTGGTGGGCTTCGCCGTGGGAGACCTGGTGTGGTTCGATACGGACGGCGACGGCAAGTTCACCGAGGGCACGGATCGTCCGGTCTCGGGCATCAAGGTCGAGGTCTACGACGAGACCGATACCAAGGTGGGTGAGGCGACGACCGACGCCGATGGCCGCTGGTCCGTCTCGAAGCTGCCGAGGGGCAAGTACTACGCCGTGATCCCGGCTTCGGAGTTCGGTGCGGGCAAGCCGCTCGAGGGCGCGACGCCGGCCCCGAACGCGAGCGCGGATCCCGACGCCGACGAGAACGAGAACACCGATCACCACGCCATCGCCAACGGCGGGGGAGCGCGTTCGGCGGGTCTGCTGACCCTCGACGCCGATGACTCGGAAGATCCGATCCGCGGTCTGGAGCCGACCAACGACAACGTCAAGGGCCTGGTACTGCCGCCGATGACAGGTGACGACTTCACCAACCTGACGCTCGATATGGCCTTCGTGCCGGCGGTGTCGTTCAAGGTGTCGAAGGTCGTCGACGGCCCCGCCGCATCGTACGGCGTCGGCCCGTTCCAGATCCAGGTGGCGTGCACCTTCAACGGCCAGGCAGCGCCCGGGTATCCGAAGACGCTGACGTTCAACGGCGCGGGCGAGCAGACGCTCACCGCACCGCTCGGATCGAAGTGCGCGGCGAGCGAGACCGGCACGGGCAACGCGACCAGCGTCGCGATCGCCCCGCAGGACGGCATCACGCTCGACGACGAGGACGGCGAGTTCGCCCTCACCGTGACGAACACCTTCGAGGTGGGCTCGCTGAAGATCGCGAAGCGCGTCGAGGGCGCCGGTGCGGGCATCGCCCAGACCGGTCGCACCTACACCTTCACCGTGGCGTGCGTCTTCAACGGCCGCGACGTGCCGGTGCAGACGGTGACGCTCGCCGACGACGGCTCGGGCACGCTGGCCTCCGAGGAGATCGCGGGCCTGCCGGTCGGGGCGACCTGCACCGTCACCGAGACGAGCGCGGGCGGAGCCGACACGACGCCGCAGCCGCTGCAGGTCGTGATCGACGGCGACCCCGAGACGGTGCAGGAGGTCGGGCCGTTCGTGAACGAGTTCTCGGCCGGCACCCTCGATATCGCGAAGGCGCTCGACGGCGACGCGAAGGACGACGCGTTCCTGCTCGACCAGCAGTACACGCTCGACCTCGTCTGCCAGGTCGCGGAGGGCGTGGACTACTTCCGCGGCTCGGTCACCCTGAAGCCGGGCGCCGCGCAGCCGGTGACGGTCGGCGATGCGCCGCTGCTGCTGCCGGTGGGCGCACGCTGCTGGATCGACGGCGAGTCGGTTGACCAGGGGGCGAAGGCCGCCTCGTTCAACTTCGACGGCTATGACAACGCGGCGATCGTGGTCGCCCAGGAGGACTCGGCGCAGTCCCAGACGCTCGAGCTGAGCGCGGTGAACACCTTCGACCAGGCGACGCTGACCGTGTCGAAGAAGGTCGTCGGGCCCGGCACCGGCAAGGCGTACGACTTCGAGCTGGCCTGCACCTATCCGGTGCAGGGCGAGAACGGCGTCGAGGACGTCGAGTACCCCCTCGCCGACGGCGATGCGAAGTTCAGCCTGAAGGACGGTCAGACGAAGACCGTGACGGTGCCCGCCGGCGTCTCCTGCAAGGTGGTCGAGACGAACGTGCCCGACGGCGCGACCGTCACGATCGAGGATTCGGACGGCACCACCGAGGGCGGCGTGACCGATGGCGAGGTGACGGAGCTCGAGGGCACCGAGAACTTCGTGCAGGTGACGAACACCTTCCCCAACCCGCCGTTGAAGAACACCGGCGGCGAGCTGCCGGTCGGTGCGCTCTGGGCCGGTGCGGGCCTGCTCGTGGCGGGCGCGGTGCTGCTGCTCGCGCGCCGAAGCCGCCGGGATCGCGCGATCCTCGGCGACCGAGACTCGGGAGGCGACATCTGATCTCCTCCTGAACTCGTCGAGATCACTCGCGCCGGGGCCTCACCCCCCTGGGTCCCGGCATCCGGGCCTCGACGAAATCCCCCCGGGCCCCCGTTTTTCCCACGGGGGCCCACCTCTTTCTCCCGGTGATCCGGCGGTAGGTGCTGCCTCGCAGGCCCGCGAGCGGCACCTACCGCCGGATCGCGCCCCTCGGTCCGATCCTCCGAACCCGGGGTGCTCGTTCTGAGCGGACTGGCGGCTGGGGCGGGAGCGGTGAATGTAGCGTGGAGACGTGACCAGAGCTCCTCGCACGCCCGCGACCATGCGCATCCGCGCCGCGGTTCGCGCAGCGCTGCGGTCGGTGCCTCCGTCTCCCGCGCAGCGGGACGAGGATCCGGGGCCGCACGGGCGGCCCCGACCGCTCGTGCTCGTGGCGCTCTCGGGAGGGGCGGACTCGCTCGCGCTCGCCGCGTCGACGGCGGCGGAGGCGGCGGGCGCCGGAGTGCGCGCCGGCGCCGCGATCGTCGACCACGGGCTGCAGCCGGGATCCGCGGCGGCCGCGGATCGCGCGGCCGAGCAGGCCGCATCGCTCGGGCTGGGCCCCGTGATCGTGCAGCGGGTCGAGGTCGAGTCCGGGCCCGCCAGCGTCACCGGGGGAGTAGAGGCCTCTGCGCGCGCGGCGCGCTACGAGGCGCTCCGCGAGGCGGCGGAGAAGACCGGGGCGATCTGCGTGCTGACCGCCCACACCCGCGACGACCAGGCGGAGCAGGTGCTGCTCGGCCTCGCGCGGGGGTCGGGCACGCGCAGCCTCGCCGGCATCCCGGCTTCGCGCATGCTCGATTCCGGGGTCCTCGTGCTGCGGCCGCTGCTCGACGAGCGCCGCGGGGTCGACCGCGCGACCACCGAGGCGGCCTGCGCCGAGCTCGGCCTCGAGCCGTGGAACGACCCCCACAACTCCGATCCCTCCTTCGCCCGGGTTCGGGTTCGCGCCCATGCACTGCCGCTGCTCGAGCGACAGCTCGGGCCCGGCTTCGCCGATGCGCTCGCCCGCACCGCCGACCTCGCCCGCGAAGACGCCGACGCCCTCGACGAGCTCGCGCGCGAGCAGCTGCGGGGGATCCCCGCCCCCGACCTCTCCGTCGCGGAGCTCGCCTCGCTGCCGGCCGCGCTGCGCCACCGCATGATCAGACTCGCCGCCTCCGAGTGGTTCGGCTCGCAGCTGAGCCGTGAGCACACCCTGGCGATCGCGGCACTCGTCACGGCGTGGAGAGGGCAGGGGCCGATCCACGTGCCTGGGCTCGTCGTGAGCCGCGCCGGCGACCGGCTGACGCTCGCCGCGCGAGAGGCTCCTCCGGCACAGTAAAATCGAGCCATGGATGCGAAACAGCTCGGCGACGATCTCAGCACTGTCCTGCACACCGAGGCCGAGCTGCACTCGCGGCTCGCGCAGATGGCGCGCCAGATCGAACAGGACTACGGCGACGCCCCGCCGCTGCTCGTCGGCGTGCTGAAGGGCGCGGTCATGGTGATGGCAGACCTCGCGCGCGAGCTGCGCTTCCACGCGCAGATGGACTGGATGGCGGTCTCGTCGTACGGCGCCTCGACCAAGTCCAGCGGCGTCGTGCGCATCCTCAAAGACCTCGACACCGACATCACCGGCCGCGACGTGCTGATCGTCGAGGACATCATCGACTCGGGCCTCACCCTGTCGTGGCTCAAGGAGAACCTGCTGAGCCGAGGTGCGAAGTCCGTGAGGATCTGCACCATGCTGCGCAAACCGGAGGCGCTGAAGGTGGAGGTCGACGTGGCATACGTCGGCTTCGATATTCCGGTCGAATTCGTGGTCGGCTACGGGCTCGACTACGCAGAGAACTACCGCAACCTGCGCGATGTGGCGGTGCTTGCGCCGCACGTGTACTCAGACTAGGACGCTTCAGGCGACGCGCCCCGTCGCGTTGTTCTGTGCGTCTTTGTCCGCGCTGGGCGAATCTTCAGAAGGTTTGTCGGTGGCGGCGGCTACGCTTATTGCAGTTCAAAGAGAAAGGCCTCGCATTGGCTGAGACTGCACCCGGTGGCTCCCGCCTGAAGAAGATCTTCAAGGGTCCGCTGGTTTACCTGATCCTCGCACCGATCATCGTGCTGCTGGGGTGGTCGCTGCTCTCGGGTGCGGGAGTGCGCGAGGTGACCACCGAGCAGGGCCTCGAGATGCTCGCGAACGGCGACGTCAAGAAGGCCGAGATCGTCGACGGCGATCAGCGCGTCAACCTGACGCTCGAGAAGGCAGACAAGAAGACCGGCGCAACCGACGTCTACTTCTACTACGTGATGCAGCGCGGTGGCGACGTCGTCGCCGCGGTCACCGATGCGAAGCCGAAAGACGGCTACACCGATCAGGTGCCGCAGCCGAACGCATTCTGGTCGCTCATGAGCTTCATTCTGCCGCTGCTCTTGATCGGTCTGTTCTTCTGGTGGATTCTGTCGTCGATGCAGGGCGGCGGCAACAAGGTCATGCAGTTCGGCAAGTCTCGTGCGAAGCTCGCTTCAAAGGAGACCCCGCAGGTGACCTTCGCAGACGTCGCGGGCTCAGACGAGGCTGTCGAAGAGTTGCACGAGATCAAAGACTTCCTCACCGATGCCTCGCGCTTTCAGGCAGTCGGCGCGCGCATTCCGCGCGGTGTGCTGCTCTACGGCCCTCCCGGCACGGGCAAGACCCTGCTTGCGCGTGCAGTCGCAGGCGAGGCCGGGGTGCCGTTCTACTCGATCTCTGGATCAGACTTCGTCGAGATGTTCGTCGGTGTCGGCGCGAGCCGCGTTCGCGACCTCTTCAAAGAGGCCAAGGCGAACGCACCTGCCATCATCTTCGTCGACGAGATCGACGCGGTCGGGCAGCGTCGCGGCCAGGGCATGGGCGGCGGCCACGACGAGCGCGAGCAGACCCTGAACCAGCTGCTCGTTGAGATGGACGGCTTCGATGACCGCAGCAACGTGATCATGATCGCGGCGACCAACCGCCCCGACATGCTCGACCCAGCGCTCCTGCGCCCAGGTCGCTTCGACCGCCAGATCGGTGTCGATGCGCCCGACATGAAGGGTCGCCGTGCGATTCTCGATGTGCACTCGAAGGGCAAGCCGCTCTCGAAGAACGTCGATCTCGATGTGGTTGCTCGCAAGACCCCTGGCTTCTCGGGCGCCGACCTCGCGAACGTGCTCAACGAGGCAGCGCTGCTGACCGCGCGCTCGAACGCGCAGCTGATCGACAACCGCGCGCTCGACGAGGCGATCGACCGCGTCATCGCTGGGCCGCAGCGCCGCACGCGCGTCATGAAAGACCAAGAGAAACTCATGACCGCCTACCACGAGGGTGGTCACGCGCTCGTGGCTGCGGCGCTCAATCACTCCGATCCGGTGACCAAGATCACCATTCTGCCTCGCGGCCGTGCGCTCGGCTACACCATGGTGATCCCGCTCGAGGACAAGTTCTCGATCACTCGTAACGAGCTGCAAGACCAGATCGCCTATGCGCTTGGCGGGCGTGTCTCAGAAGAGCTCGTGTTTCACGACCCCACCACGGGCGCGGGCAACGACATCGAGAAGGCGACCGCGACCGCGCGCAAAATGGTGACCGACTACGGTATGTCGTCTTCGCTCGGCCCCGTCAAGCTCGGCCAGGCTCAGGCCTCGCCGTACCTCGGTGAGTTCGGTTCGGCCCGAGACTACAGTGAGGGCGTGGCCGTCTCGGTTGACGCAGAGATCCGCTCGATCATCGAGCAGGGGCATAACGAAGCCTACGAAGCGCTCACCGTGAACCGCGCCGTGCTCGACCGACTCGCCGGTGAACTCATGGAGAAGGAGACCCTCGACCACCTGCAGGTGGCAGAGATCTTCCGCGATGTGGTGAAGTTGCCCCCGCGTCAGCTGTGGCTGTCGAGCAACGATCGCCCGGTGAGCGATCTGCCTCCGATTGAGGTGCCCTCGAGCGTGAGCACTGACAACGTCGAGCCTCAGGCTTCAGCGCCCGTCGATGCCGAGCCTGCTGCCGGGGCGAACGCCGAGCCGGCTGAGTCGCCGGAGGAGAACGGTTCGGCCAGCTGATGAGCGGAGTCGTCGACCGTGAGCGCGTGGCGCGTGCGGTGCGCGAGCTGCTCAGCGCCATCGGAGAGAACCCCGACAGGGCTGAGCTCTCGGGCACGCCGGCTCGAGTTGCCGACGCCTACGCCGAGTTCTTTTCGGGAGTGGGCGTCGACGCGGTCGGGCTCCTTGCCGAGGCGGTGCCGGTTGGTGCCGACACCGGCGAGCTTGTGCTCGTCAGGGACATCGCCCTGCGCTCGGTCTGCGAACATCACCTTCTGCCGTTCCGCGGGCGTGCGCACGTGGCCTACCGGCCGGGTGCAAAGGTCGTTGGGCTCGGCGCGCTGCCGCGAGTCGTAGAGACACTTGCTGCCCGTCCCCAACTGCAGGAGCGTCTCGGCGAACAGATCGCAGACGCTGTCGTCGAGGGCATTGACCCCGAGGGCGTGCTCGTCGTGCTCGAAGCCTCGCACGGCTGCGTCGCCGATCGCGGCGTCAAACAGGCAGAGGCGACCGCGGTCACGATCGCTTCGCGGGGTTCGCTCTCGCAGCCTCTGCTGCGAGCCGAGGTGCTCGCGCTGATCGGCTCGAGCGAGCGATGAACTCCGCGAGTCGTCTAGCGCCACCGCGCACGCTCATCATGGGCGTGCTCAACGTCACCCCGGACTCGTTCAGCGATGGTGGCGAGTATCTCGACCCCCAGGTCGCAATCGCACGGGCGCGCGAACTGGTGCGGCAGGGGGCCAACATCATCGACGTCGGCGGTGAGTCGACGAGGCCGGGGGCTTCGCCCGTGTCCCTCGAAGAAGAACAGCGCCGCATCTTGCCGGTCATCGAGGCGCTGAGCGCCGAGGGCATCACCGTTTCGGTCGATACCCTGCACGCCGCGACAGCGAGGGCTGCGGTGCGTGCCGGCGCCCACTACGTCAACGACGTCTCCGGCGGGCTGCACGACGATGAGATGTTCCAGACCGTCGCTGGGCTTTCGGGCGAGCACGACACTCGCATGATCATCGGCCACTGGCGAGGGGTGCCTGATCCCGCACATAGCCGCTCCGAATACCGCGACGTTGTGGTCGAGGTGAGTGACGCGCTCGCCGAACGTGCCGTGCGTGCCGTCGCGGCGGGCATCGCACCGCACCGCATTGTGCTCGACCCGGGGCTCGGCTTCGACAAGACCGCTGCCCAGGGCTGGCAGCTGCTCGCACACCTCGAACGCCTCGCCGTGCTTGGCTATCCGGTGCTCATCGGTGCGTCTCGCAAGCGCATGCTCGCCGAGACACTGGGCGCGCACGACGACACCGCAGCCCGAGATCTCGCGACCGCTGTGGTGAGCTCGCTTGTGGCTCGATCAGGGGCCTGGGGCGTACGAGTGCATGACGTGGCCTCGACCGCGGCCGCCCTCGCCGTCACAGCCGCCTTCGAGGCTGGCGCGCGCACGGCAACTTCGGCCGGCGCAGGCTTCGAAGCACAGCCTACTCGCGACCGCATCACGCTCACCGGCCTCGAAGTGTTCGCCTACCACGGGGTGTACGACTTCGAACGCGAGCAGGGGCAGCGCTTCATCATCGACGCTGAGGTCGCGGTCGATCTCAGCGCTGCCGCCGCCGGTGACGAGCTCGCCCGCACGGTGAACTACGCCGAACTGGTAGGCACGATCCTCGAAGCCGTCGCGAACGACCCCGTCGACCTCATCGAAACTCTCGCCGAACGCGTCGCGCGCGTGGCGCTCGGCTTCGCGGGCGTGCGGCAGGCGCGCGTGACGGTGCACAAGCCGGACGCGCCGATCGACGCGACCTTCGGCGACGTGTCGGTCACGATCGAACGAGGCGTCGAGTGATCGCCCAACGCGTCAACGTGTTGTTGGCATTCGGTGCGAACCTTGGCGACCGCGGCGAAACGATCGCTGCCGCGCAGCGGGGGATCGCCGAATCGTCAGGCATCGAGCGGTTCGAGGCATCGCCTCTGCGCGAGACCATTGCGCTGACCCCGTCTGGGCCAGACCCCCACGCCCCGCGCTACCTGAACGGCGTCGCGCGGGCAGAAACCTCGCTCTCGCCGCACGAGCTGCTTGACCTGCTGCAGCGCATCGAGCACGAGCACGGCCGGGTGCGCGATGTGCGCTGGGGCGACCGCACGCTCGACATCGACCTGATTCTCTACGGCGGCCGCGTGATTCGCGACGAGCGTCTCACCGTGCCGCACCCGCGGGCGCACGAGCGCGACTTCGTGCTCTCGCCTTGGCTCGCACTAGACCCGCACGCGGTGCTAATGGGGCATGGCCGTGTCGACGCACTGCTTGCGGCGATCGGCGACACGACCAGGCCGCTCGAGGGTGCGAGTGACGCGAGTGAGGCGCAAGAGGGTGCGCACTCACTTGATGCTGGCGAAAGTGCAGCGCATGCGTAACCTGCAACGAACGTCTCCGCTCGCGATCGCGACCTGTGTGGTGATCGGCACCGGTGTCGGCCTGCTGGTGCAGCTCTTCCGTTCTACCAAGGGGCAGGCGCCACTCGTGCCGCCGCTTTCGCTTCCCCTCACGCTGCTCGTCTTCGGTGCCGTGCTGGTGGTGCTCGCGATCTCGTTGCGCCGCGCGGTGAACCGAAAGTCGGGCAAGCCGGTGAATCCGTTTCACGCGGTGCGACTGCTGGCAGGTGCGAGAACCGCGCAGTTTGTGGGCGCGCTGATCGGTGGCTTTGGCGGAGGCCTTGGGCTGCAGTTGCTTTCGCGAAGCGTCATGCCGCAGGCGTCGGTGTGGGTTCCGATGGTTCTAGTACTCGTCGCGGGCGCAGTGCTCGTTGCCTGCGGCGTGATCGCAGAGATGCTGTGCCGGGTGCCGCCGAGCGGTGACGACGAGGGCGAGGGCAAGAATAAGAGCGGGATCGCCCCTCGCACGGGCCCCGAACCGGGTGCGGCGTGATCCAACTTGAATCGAGCAGCTCACCCAGTTAGCGGCTTTCGCGGCTGCGGCTACGACTTCTGAGCAATGTCGGCGGCACGCTCTAGGCTTGTACTATGACCGAAACTGAGTGGCCAACCCGCACCGAGAACTGGCAGCGAGTCTCTCCGAGGTATGCCTGGGTAGATCTCGTTCTCAATCTCTTTTGGGTGCTCGTCACCGCGGGCGGCTACTTGGTGGTCGCACTGGTGCTTGCCGACGAGAAGCCGCCGCTGGCCGTGCACCTCATCGTTGCGGCCGTGGCGCTCGTGCTGCTCGTCAACGCGGTGCTTGCGTTTCGGCGGGTGCGCGCCATCGGCTATCTACTGCGCGAAGACGACCTGCTGTTTCGCCGCGGCATCATGTTCGAGCGCGTGATTGCGGTGCCGTACGGGCGCTTGCAGCTGGTCGACGTGACTCGCGGGCCGCTGCTGCGCGCGCTCGGCTTGGCCACACTCAAGTTCGTCACCGCGAGCGTGGCGACCGGCGTGAACCTGCCGGGGTTGCCAGAGGCCGAGGCCGAGGCTCTGCGAGATCGGTTGGTTGAACTCGCCGAGACGAGGCGGTCGGGGCTGTGAGTGACAACCCTGTTTTCGGCGTGCCCGAGCCCGAGAGGCCCCCGGGCGAGGCATCTGCAGTACAACCTCTGTCGAGCGGTGACGCGCCGGCGGTCGCGGGAGTGCCGCCGATTCAGGCACCGGTCGAGCCCCAGTGGCGCCGACTTCACCCGCTTTCGCCTCTGCTCAGGGGCGGGCTGTTTCTGCTTGTCGTGGTCGGCATTATCGTCGCGAACCTGCGCGATCGAATCTTCGAGCTCTTCCTTGACCAGCGATTTGTCGACGCTATGGGCCCGAACGAGGGCGACCTGATCGACTACCTTGCGCGGCAGCGCCTGCTCATCTGGGGGCTTGTCGCGGTGCTCGCTGCGATTCTCGTGATCGTTGCCATCTCTTGGCTGAGCTGGCGCTTCAGCACATTCAGAATCACCCCCGAGGCCGTCGAGTCGAAGCGCGGCGTGCTGTTTCGCCAGCACCGGCGTGCACCGCTCGAGCGCATTCAGAGTGTGAACCTGCAGCGTTCGCTGCTTGCGCGCCTGCTCGGGCTTACGCAGGTTGACGTGCAGACCGCCGGCCAGGGCGGCAAGGTCGCGCTGCAGTACCTCGGGCATCGCGATGCAAAACAGGTGCGCGAGCAGATTTTGCTCGCGTCTCGCGCGAGCAAAATGGGCGGGGCGTCTCAGGTGATGCCCGCGGCGACTGCGCAGCACGGCATCGAGGCAGCGTCATCACAGATTGCGGTCGATCCGCTTGGGCAGGCGTATGCGGTTGCGCCAAGCGCATTCGATAGCAGGCTGCGCGACATTGCCGATTTCGACATCGACCCGAATGCGCGAGAGTCGGGTGCGCTGATCCGAGTCCCGGTGGGCCGCCTCGTTGCGAGCCTGTTGCTCGGCACCGAGATGCTCTCGGTGCTCATCATCGTCGTGGCAATCGCGGTGACGAGCATCTGGGCAACCCCGGTGGCACTCGCCGGTCTGGTGCCGGTCGGTCTGGTCATGGTGAGCATGCTCATCTCGCAGTTCAACAAGGGCTTCAACTTCGTGCTGTCGCGAGCAGAAGACGGCGTGCGCATTGGGGCGGGCCTCACCGCGACCTCGACCGAGACCATTCCCGCTGGCCGCGTGCACGCCGTTGAGGCGCGCCAACCGATCGGCTGGCGCCCATTCGGCTGGTGGAAGGTGCGCATCACGACCGCCGGCCATTCGGCCGCCGAGGGCGGTCAGAACAAGATGCAGAACACGGTGCTGCCCGTGGGCAACATCGAAGACGTGCTGCGAGTATTCGAGACCCTGCTGCCCGCCGATCCGCGCCTCTCGGCCGCCCCCGCCGGGAGAGATTGCGCAAGAAGCGTCGCCGAATCTTTCGTTGTGGAGTCTGCTGTCGCTGGATCTGCCGTCGAAGATGACGAGTCTGCCAACGCAGGGCGCCGCCGCAACGCGCTGCGAGACGCGCTCGTGGGCTCGGGCGAGGGCTACGTGCGTGCCGGATCGAAAGCCGCGGCTTTGCTCTGGTTCGGCGTGCGCCGGGCGGGCCTGCGCATCGAAGATGCCAGCGAGCCGCACGCGAGCCTGCGTGTGCGCCGGGGTTGGCTCACCCGTTCACTCGCGGTGATGCCCATTGTGCGGGCGCAATCGATCCAGCTGGGTCGTCCCTTCGCACACCACTTGCTCGGCCTCGCCTCGCTGCAAGCGCACACGGTGCTCGGCCCCGTGCGCATGCAGATGCGCGGCATCGACCTTGAAGTGGCGCAGCAGACCTTCGACGAACTCGCAGAAACGGTGGTGCGCGTGCAAGGCCACGATGCATCAAACCGGGTTACCCGCGAGAAGAACGCATGAACGCTTCGACTCGTGATGGGCGCCTCGGCATCGGAGTGATCGGTGCGGGTCGGGTTGGCCCCGTGCTCGCGCTCGCACTCGCCGGCGCCGGTCACGCGATTACCGGCATCAGTGCGATCAGCGCCGAGAGCCGTGAACGTGCCGAGTCGCTTCTGCCGCGCGTGCCGGTGCTCGAAGTGCCCGAAGTGGTGCGCCGCAGCGAACTCGTGCTCTTCGCTATTCCCGGCAGCGAGCTGCCGCAGCTCCTGCAGGGCCTCACCGAGACCGGAGCCTGGCAGCCTGGGCAGATCGCGCTGCACACCGCGCCCGAGCACGGTTACGGCGTGTTCGCCCCAGCGCTCGCATCTGGCGTGATTCCGATTGCGCTGCACCCCGCCCTGATCTTCACCGGCACGAGCCTCGACCTCGGCAGGCTCGCCGGTTCGAGCATGGCAGTCACCGCGCCCACCCCGGTGCTGCCGATCGGGCAGGCCCTCGCGGTCGAAATGGGGGCCGAGCCAGTCGTCGTCGACGAGAGCGAACGCGCCGCCTACGCGGAGGCCATCTCGGCGGCGCAAGAGTTCTCACGCGCGGTCGTGCGCCAGGGGGCAGAAGCATTGCGCGAGATCGGCATCGACCGACCCGATCGCGTGCTCGGGGGCCTCGTGCGTGCGGCCCTCGAAGAAGAACTGCGCGCCGCGGCGGGTCTCGCGCAAGACCTCGACAGCTGAGCTGGCCAGACTGAACTCTGGCCCGGCTGCCCGCCCGTTCGACTAGCCGGAAACCCGGCTGTTACGGCTGAGCCGGCCGCAGAGAGCGGAATCCGAGCACCGCGAAGATCGTGGCGAGGCAGGCGGCGCTGAAGATCGCCACTCCCATCGGCACAGCGGTGTCGTCGCCCCAGGCGCCGACGAGCGGGGCGAGCAGACCGCCGAGCGTGAACTGCAGGCTGCCCATGAGCGCGGCACCGAAGCCTCTCGCGTGAGCGGCCGCGGCAAGGGCGAGCGCGCTCGCGTTCGACATCGTGACTCCTGCGCCCGCGGTCAGCAAGAACGCGCAGCTGATGAAGCTCCAGATCGCGAGCGTGCCGGTGAGCACCAGGGCCAGCATGCCGCCCGTTCCGAGCAGCAGCAACAGCACTCCGACGCCCAGCATGCGAGTCGGCCCGACGCGCTCGGCGATCCTCGCGTTCACAATATTGCCGAGCACGAGAGCCGTGCCGCTCGTCGCAAACCCCAGCGCATACAAGAGTGGCGGCATGCCGAGCACCTGCTGCGCGACGAACGGTGAGGCGGCAATGTAGGCGATCATGGCGCTGAAGCCCGCCACAAAAGTGAGCACGAACAGCATGTACCGAGGCGCGATGATGAGCGACCCGAACGCGGTGAACGTGGCGCCTGGTCTTGCGGGCCTGCGCAATTCGCGGGGCAGCGATTCGGGGATCAGCGCCCAGGCAAGCACGAGCATCACGACCGAGACGGCGGCAAGCGTTGCGAGCGTGCCGCGCCACCCCCAGAGCTCATGGGTGAGTCCACCGATTGGTGGCGCAACGAGCGGGCCGAGACCGCCGACCATGGAAATTACGCTCAGCGCCTTCACTGCGGTCTCACCCTCGCTCAGGTCGGCGGCGATGGCGCGCGCCAGTACGATGCCGGCCGCGCCGGTGAAGCCGAGCAGCAGGCGCAGCGCGATAAACACCTCGATCGAAGGAGTAAAGGCGAGTGCGACGCCGAGCAGCGCGTAGAGGCTGAGCGAGCCGAGCAGCAGGCGGCGGCGGCCGAAGCTGTCAGAGAGCGGACCGATCAGCAGTTGCCCGGCCGCGTTGCCGAGAAAGAATACCGAGAGCGTGAGCTGCACCATCGAGGCGGTGGTCGCGAGGTCGTGCTGAATGCTGCCGAACGACGCGAGATACATGTCGGTTGCGAGCGGGCTCACCGCGCTAGTGAAGCCGAGCACGCCGAGCAGCAGCGGGGTCAGGCGCGGTCGGGTGGTCACACAGCGATCTTAGTAATCGGCGCACCTGCGCGCTCGAATAGACTTGGGGGGTTACGCCATCTTTTACGGAGGAACCCGCCACCATGAGCGACACGCCCACGCCCGAGACGCCCGAGACCTCAGCGATTGACGCCGCAGGCGCAACCGACGCAGAGGTCTTTGAGCAGAAGCGGGTTCGCCTCGAGAAGCGCGACAAGCTGAACGCGCTTGCGGGCAGCGACCTCGGCGGCGGCGCCTACCCGGTCTCGGTGCCTGTTACGACCACGATTCCGCAGGTGCGCGCGAAGTGGGCCCACCTCGAAGAGCAGCCCGACAGTCAGTCAGGCGAGTACGTCGGTGTCGCAGGCCGCATCATGTTTCAGCGCAACACGGGCAAGCTGTGCTTCGCGAGCCTGCAGGCCGGCGACGGCACCCGAATCCAGGCGATGATCAGCCTCGCCAGCGTCGGCGAAGAGTCGCTTGCTCGCTACAAGGAGCTGACCGACCTCGGCGACCACCTCTTCGTGAGCGGCGAGGTCATCTCGAGCCGTCGCGGTGAGCTGTCGATCATGGTGAGCGATTGGAGCATCGCCGCGAAGGCGATCGCCCCCCTCCCCAAGATGCACGCCGATGCGACTCTGGGCGAAGAGACCCGAGTGCGCCAGCGCTACCTCGACCTCATTCTGCGCGAGCGCGCCCGCACCAACGTGCTCACCCGCGCGAAGACCATGGCGAGTCTGCGTCAGACCTTCGCTGAGCGCGACTTCATCGAGGTTGAGACCCCGATGTTGCAGACGATGCACGGTGGCGCGAGCGCGCGCCCGTTCGTGACGCACTCGAACGCGTTCGACACCGAGCTCTACCTGCGCATTGCGCCCGAGCTCTACCTGAAGCGCGCTGCCGTCGGTGGCCTCGAGCGCGTCTTTGAGATCAATCGCAACTTCCGCAACGAGGGAGCCGATTCGACGCACAGCCCCGAGTTCGCAATGCTCGAGTCGTACCAGGCGTACACCGACTACAACGGCATCGCCGATCTCACTCAGGCGCTCGTGCAGAACGCCGCGCTCGCGACGAACGTCGGCACCGAGCGCGAGGGCAGCCACGTGGTCGAGTGGGCCGATGGCACGCTCTTCGATCTTGGCGGCGAGTGGGATCGCATCTCGATGTACGGTTCGCTCAGCGACGCTGCCGGGCGCGAGATCACCCCAGAGACCAGTGTTGACGAACTGCTCGCGCTCGCAGAAGCCGAGGGCGTCGAAGTGAAGCTGCCGAACCACGGCAAGCTCGTTGAAGAGCTCTGGGAGCACTTCGTCATCGACTCGCTCACCCGGCCGACCTTCGTCATGGACTTTCCGGTTGAGACGAGCCCGCTCACGCGCCACCACCGCACGATTCCCGGTGTGGTCGAGAAGTGGGACCTCTACGTGCGAGGCTTCGAACTCGCAACCGGTTACTCCGAGCTCGTCGACCCGGTGATTCAGCGCGAGCGCTTCGTGCAGCAGGCGGCTGAAGCGGCTCGTGGCGACGACGAGGCGATGCCGATCGACGAGGAGTTCTTGCGCGCGCTCGAGCACGCCATGCCCCCGAGCGGCGGCATGGGTATGGGCATGGATCGCCTGCTGATGGCGCTTACGGGCCTCGGCATTCGCGAGACGATCCTGTTCCCGCTCGTCAAGTAGCGGTTCGGGCGGCGGCCTCGACATGAGCCAGATGGGCGAGGATCGCCGCGCGGCGAAGGGGAGCCCGCGCTATCGGCGGGCGCTCATTGCGCTCTTCTGCGCGGGGGTCGCGACCTTTGCGCAGGTGTACGCACCGCAGGCCCTGCTGCCGCAGATTGCCGAGGAGTTTCGCCTCAGCGAGAGTGCCTCGTCGCTTGCGATCGGCGCGACGACGATCGGGCTCGCCCTTGGCATGCTGCCCTGGGGCCGGCTCAGCGATCGTATCGGCCGCGTGCGGGCGATGCGCTGGGCGGTCGCGTTCGCGATCGTAGTGGGTCTCACGACGCCGTTCATGCCGAGCTTCGAGGCGCTGGTCGCGGTGCGGTTCGTCGAGGGCATCATGCTCGCGGGTTTGCCCGCGATTGGTGTGACAGCCCTCGCCGAGACCGTGACCCCGGCCGCGCTCGGCGGTGCGGTGGGGGCGTTCATCGCCGGAAACACGATAGGCGGCCTCGCCGGAAGAATTATCGCCGCCGCTGCGGGGGAGGCCTTCGGCTGGCACTGGGGGCTGTTCGCGGTCGGCATGGTCGCAGCGGCGGCCGCGCTGTGTTTCGTGCTGCTCATGCCGCCGACGGCCGTGCCCGCGGCGAAGGGGTTGCCCCTGTGGCAGGCCACGCTTGCGACCATGCGTAACCCGGCCGTGATGGTCATGGTGCTGCAAGCCTTCCTGCTGATGGGTGGGTTTGTCGCCGCCTACAACTACCTTGCGTTCAGGCTGCAGCAGGCGCCGTTCGGGCTGACCCTCACCCAGGTGTCATGGTTGTTTCTCGCGTATCTGGCTGGCGCATTCGCGTCTCGACAGGCCTGGGGTTTTACGGCGAGGATCCCTCCCGTCGGCGTGCTCGTGTTGGGCATCACCTCGATGCTTGCCGGGCTCGGCCTGACGCTGCTGCCGTGGCTGATCGCCATCATCGCGGGCCTGGTGCTGTTCACGATCGGCTTCTTCAGCGCGCACTCGATCGCTCTGACGCTGGTCAGCCGGCGCGCTGGCCCGAACGCGACGAGCTTCGCGCCGTCGCTCTACAACCTCGCCTATTACACGGGGTCGACAATGCTCGGCTGGGCCGGAGGTCTTGCGTTTGCCGCTGCCGGTTGGGGCGGCACCGTCGCAATGATCGCCGCGTGCCTGATCGCGGCGGCGACGCTCGCCTGGCTGCATGCGTCGCGCAACGGCGGTCTCGGAGCGGTCGACTCGCGGCCGATGCCCTGATCCCTTTCTCGGCTGTCGTTATTGGAAATTCCAACAACCAGGCGAGAGACGAGCTGCTTCTAGAGCAGGTGTTTACCGCCCCGCCCCTTCATGCGCTCGACGAGACCCTTGACGTCTTGCGCGTGCTGCTTTGACGTGACGAGCAATACGTCTGCCGTATCGACGACCACGATGTCTTGCATGCCGACGAGGGCGACGAGTCGGTCGCTCTCACTGACGACGATGCCGCTCGAGCGGTCGCTGAGCACCTGTGCCCCGTCGCCGAGCACGGCAAGGTCGCCCGCGCGCCCGCGCGAAAGCAGATTCGCGACGCTCGCGAAGTCGCCCACATCGTCCCACTCGAAGTGCGCCGTCACGCACACCATGCGGCCGGCTTCAGCGGCTGGCTCTGCGACGGTGTAGTCGATGGCGACCTTGGGCAGCGCGGGCCACAGGCGCTCGCGCACCTCGGCGGCGCGGTCGGTGCCCCAGGCGGCCGCGATCTCGCGCAGCGAGGCCACCATCTCGGGCTGCGCAAGCGCCATCTGCTCGAGCAGCACGCTCGCCTTTGCAATGAACATGCCGGCGTTCCAGAGATACCCGCCTTGCTGCAAGTACTCGGTCGCCGTCGCCTCGTCTGGTTTCTCGACGAACTCTGTCACGTCGTACACGTCGAAGGGCGCGAGGTCGCCACGGGCCTGCCCGCACGCGATGTATCCGAAACCTGTGGCGGGAAACGCGGGATGAATGCCGATCGTCGCGATGTAGCCCTGGTCTGCCGCCTGCACCGCAGTGCGCACCGCGCGCTGAAAGAGCACGCTGCCGCGAATCACGTGGTCGGCGGCGAAAGAACCGAGAATGGCCTCCGGATCTCGCAACTCGAGCAGGGCCGCCGCGAGACCGATTGCCGCAGACGAGTCCTTTGGCTCGGTCTCGATAACGAGGTTATCGGCACCGATCTCCGGGAGCTGCCGCTCGACTGACTCTCGATGAGCCGAGCCGGTAACGACCATGATGCGTTCGGCTGGAACGAGCGGGGTGAGGCGATCCCAAGTGGTGCGCAGTAGCGAGTTGCCGCTGCCAGTGAGATCGAGCAGAAACTTCGGGGCGTTGGCTCGCGAGAGCGGCCACAACCGCGAGCCAGCGCCACCCGCCGGAATCACGCAGGTGAAGCGATCCATCGCCGTGTGTTCGTTCATGCGTTCAAGCCTACCCGTGAGTTTTTCTCGCAGTCGCTCGGCGGAGACGGGCGGTAAGTGTCTCTTTGCTCGGAGTGAAGCGACACTTACCTTCTGTCTGCGCAGGTGAGGAAGCGGGTGGGGATAGCCGTGGGAGGTGCATGTCGACGAAAAAGCCATGAGTGGCGGGTGGCGCGGGAAGCGCTTGGAAGAGTGACATAATAGATTCGCGGCAGGTTCCCAGCTCAGGCGTGCGCGCGTGACTGTGATCCTCGCTTTTCGGATATCGAATTCCGGTGCAACCCGATCCAAGGAGGATGCTCGTGTCAGCTACGCCCGCACAGGCGACGCCCGCGGTCGCGAAGAAGAGTCGCCCAGGCGGCACGCTCTATCGCGGCAATGAGGGAATGTGGTCGTGGGTGCTCCATCGCATCACCGGTGTTGCCATCTTCTTCTTTCTGCTCGTGCACGTGCTCGACACGGCGCTCATTCGCGTGAGCCCCGAGGCCTACAACGCCGTCATGGGCACCTACAAGAACCCGATCATGGGCCTTGGTGAGACCGCGCTTGTGGGCGCGATCGCGTTCCACGCGCTCAACGGCCTGCGCATCATCCTCGTCGATTACTGGAGCAAGGGCACCAAGTACCAGCGCGCCATGTTCTGGATCGTGATCGCCCTCTGGGTTGTTGTGATGCTCGGCTTCGCGCCGCGCCACCTGATGAACGTGTTCGGTCACTAAGGGCGAGGAGTTACAGAGATGACTATGACTATCGAAAACCCCCGCTCGCAGACCCCCGCGAAGAAGCGCACCAACTGGGAGAAGTGGGGCTGGATCTACATGCGCGCCTCGGGCGTGCTGCTCGTCGTGCTGATCTTCGGCCACCTCTTCTCGAACCTGATGGTGGGCGACGGCATCTCGGCGATCGACTTCGGCTTCGTCGGTGGCAAGCTCGCAAACCCGTTCTGGCAGGTCTGGGACATTCTCCTGCTCTGGCTCGCGCTGATCCACGGTGCGAACGGCATGCGCACGATCGTGAACGACTACGTGAGCCGCCCCGCACTGGCGAAGGGCCTCAAGGTCGCACTCTTCCTCTCGGCCGCGCTGCTGATCCTGCTCGGTACCCTCGTGGTGCTGACCTTCGATCCGTGCCTCGGCGCCGACGAGTTCCCCGACTTGGTCGCCTCGTTCTGCGTGGCCTGAGCTGATCTACGTTTCTTCTGAAGGAGTAGCAAACCCGTGACTACCAACACCCATGAGGGCGAGGAAGTGACCGTCAAAGACGGCGTCACCTATCACCAGTTCGACGTTGTCATCGTCGGAGCAGGCGGCGCGGGTATGCGCGCCGCGATCGAGGCGGGACCCAAGGCCAAGACCGCCGTTATCACCAAGCTCTACCCGACGCGTTCGCACACCGGCGCGGCTCAGGGCGGCATGGCAGCGGCGCTCGCCAACGTCGAGGAGGACAACTGGGAGTGGCACACCTTTGACACGGTCAAGGGTGGCGACTACCTCGTTGACCAGGATGCCGCAGAGATTCTCGCGAAAGAAGCGATCGACGCAGTCATCGATCTCGAGAACATGGGTCTGCCGTTCAACCGCACCCCTGAGGGCAAGATCGACCAGCGCCGCTTCGGCGGTCACACTCGCGACCACGGCAAGGCCCCGGTTCGCCGCGCCTGCTACGCTGCCGACCGCACCGGCCACATGATTCTGCAGACGCTGTTCCAGAACTGCGTCAAGCTCGGCGTCAACTTCTACAACGAGTACTACGTGCTCGATCTCGTCATGACAGGCGAGGGCAAGGATCGCAAGCCCTCGGGCGTGGTGGCCTACGAGCTGGCAACCGGCGACCTGCACGTCTTCCAGGCGAAGTCGATCGTCTTCGCCACCGGCGGCTTCGGCAAGATCTTCAAGACGACCTCGAACGCGCACACCCTTACCGGCGACGGCGTCGGCATCGTGTGGCGCAAGGGCCTGCCGCTCGAAGACATCGAGTTCTACCAGTTCCACCCGACGGGCCTTGCCGGTCTCGGCATTCTGCTGACCGAGGGTGCTCGCGGCGAGGGCGCGATCCTTCGCAACGCAAGCGGCGAGCGTTTCATGGAGCGCTACGCGCCCACGATTAAAGACCTCGCCCCGCGCGACATCGTCGCTCGATGCATGGTGCAAGAAGTGCTCGATGGCCGCGGCGCCGGCCCGCACAAGGACTACGTCTACCTCGACTGCACCCACCTCGGTGCTGAGGTGCTCGAGACGAAGCTGCCCGACATCACCGAGTTTGCCCGAACCTACCTCGGCGTCGATCCCGTCACCGAGCCTGTGCCCGTGTTCCCGACCGCGCACTACGCGATGGGCGGCATCCCGACGAACAACAACGCCGAGGTGCTGATGGACAACGACACCATCGTGCCCGGCCTCTACGCCGCGGGCGAGTGCGCGTGCGTTTCGGTGCACGGCTCGAACCGCCTCGGCACAAACTCGCTGCTCGACATCAACGTGTTCGGCAAGCGCAGCGGCAACAACGCTGCCGACTACGCGCAGACCGCCTCGTTCGTCGAGCTGCCCGCAGACCCCTCGAAAGAGGTTCGCGAGCTCGTCGAGCAGGTGCGCACGAGCGCAGGCACCGAGAGCGTCGCAGAAATCCGTAAGGAATTGCAGGAGGCGATGGACCGTGGCGCCCAGGTGTTCCGCACGGAGGAGTCGCTGACCGAGGTGCTCGGCGTGATCCACAACCTGCGCGAGCGCTACAAGCACATCGGCATCCAGGATCGCGGCCGTCGCTACAACACCGACCTGCTCGAGGCGATCGAGCTCGGCTTCCTGCTCGACCTCGCCGAGGTGCTCGTCTTCGCCGCTCGTAACCGTAAGGAGAGCCGTGGCGGCCACATGCGCGACGACTACCCGAACCGTGACGACGAGAACTACATGAAGCACACCATGGCGTACCTCGTGGGCGATCCGCACTCTGCCGACGCCGAAGACCACATCAGGCTCGACTGGAAGCCCGTCGTGTTCACCAAGAACGAGAAGGGCGAGTTGAACTACCCGCCGCTGGAGAGGAAGTACTAAGAATGAGCGCGACCGTGACCTCCAGTTCGCCCGGAAACCCCTCGGAAGAGGCTGGCATTCAGCCGTTCAACGTCACCCTGCTGGTGCGCCGCTACGATCCCGAGTCGGGCCGCGAGGCGTACTGGGAGGACTTCGACGTTCCGATGTACCCGACCGACCGCATCCTCGACGCGCTGCACCGCATCAAGTGGGATCAGGACGGTTCGCTCAGCTTCCGCCGCTCGTGCGCGCACGGCATTTGCGGCAGCGACGCGATGCGCATCAACGGGCGCAACCGTCTCGCCTGCAAGACGCTGGTGAAAGATCTCGACATCTCGAAGCCGATCTACGTTGAGGCGATCAAGGGCCTGCCCCTCGAGAAGGATCTCATCGTCGACATGGAGCCTTTCTTCGCGGCATACCGCGCGGTGAACCCGTTCCTCGTCGCCGACTCGAAGCCCGAGGCGGGCAAGGAGCGCGTGCAGTCGATCGAAGACCGCGAGCGCTTCGACGACACCACGAAGTGCATCCTGTGCGCGGCCTGCACCACCTCGTGCCCCGTGTTCTGGACCGACGGTCAGTACTTCGGCCCCGCTGCCATCGTGAATGCGCACCGCTTCATCTTCGACTCGCGCGACGACCAGGCTCAGGTGCGCCTCGACATTCTGAACGACACCGAGGGCGTGTGGCGCTGCCGCACCACCTTCAACTGCACCGACGCATGCCCCCGCGGCATTCAGGTGACGAAGGCGATCGCCGAGGTCAAGGCCGCGATTCGTTCTGGCAAGACCAAGTAGCATCGTTTCACTTCGTTTCGCACAAGAGCGCGAGGTATTCGGCCTGTTCGGCTGGAGACTTCGCGCTCTTGTGTGTGAGGGCTTCGTTAGGCTTGCCTCATGACCAAGGCATCTGCTGGCGAAGTGCCTAGCGAGGGCTTAGCAGACAATGCGCCCGTGTTCGCCCGTGCTGCAGCAGTGTGCCGCCGCGTCTGGGCTTGGCTACAGCGCACGCGCCCCTACCGCGCATTCTCGCACTTCACCGATGTTGGCGGCAGCGTGCTCTCGGCGGGCATGAGCTATCAGGCGCTCTTCGCGGTGTTTGCGGCGTTGTGGCTTGGATTCAGCGTCTTCGGCGTCATGCTTGCCGGGCGCCCCGAGCTGCTCGAGACTCTGATCAATCAGATCAACGCCTCGGTTCCAGGGTTGATCGGAGACGGCGACGACACAGCGCTCGTGAACGTGAAGTCTTTGCTCGAGGAGGTCAACTTCTTCAACCCTGCGACACTGATCGCCTCGCTTGCGCTGCTCTGGGTCGCGCTCAACTGGTTCACCGGCACCCGCAGGACGATTCGCATCATCTTCGGCCTCGATGTCAAGCAGTACCGCAGCGCTGTGCTGCTGAAGCTGCGAGACCTGGTGCTTGCGTTGATCTTTGGCCTCGCCTTGCTCGTATCTGCGGCGCTCACGGTGCTGAGCTCGACGCTGATGGACGCCATATTCGGCTGGTTCGAGTGGAATCGCGACACCTGGTTGTTCGGCACGGTTGGAACACTGGCGAGATATGCGGCCCTGTATATCTTCGATGTGCTCGTGCTGATGGCGATGCACAGGTACCTCGCAGAGGTTCGACTGCCTCGGCTGCGATTGCTCATTGGCTGCGCTCTCGGGGGAGCTGCGCTGCTGGGGTTGAAGGTGCTGGGTGCGTCACTGCTCAGAGGAGGCACGAGCAACCCGCTGCTCGATTCGTTCGCACTGTTCATCGGCGTGCTGTTGTGGTTCAATTTCGTCTGCAGGGTGCTGCTGCTGACCGCCGCATGGATTGCGACGGGCGTCGATAGGAGCCTCGGGCTGCCGCAGACGCAACCGCGCGGCTGAGAGGCTGTGGGCGCTCAGGTCAGCAGGTGACGAGCTGCTCTACCGGCTTCCAGGTCGAGGATCGACCGTCGGGGGTCTGCGCTCGGAGCTCGAGTGTTCCTGTGGTGCCCGCGTTGTAGGCGCTGTCGGTGCCGACGTAGGGTGCGAGCGGGATCGAGCTCCACCAGAAGTATGGTGATCCGACGTCGGACCCAGTGAAAATTCCAGACCAGATGACAGCTGGGTCGCTCGGGTCTTGAACGCCCTCGAGCGACGGATCGCTAATAGGTGTGGCTGATCCAGCGACCACGTGCCTCGCGAAGATCACCCCGTACTCAGAAAGGTTGCCCGAGAGCGAGATGTTCGCAGGGTCTAGGAAACAGACGTTGCTGGTTTGCAGGCTCGCGTCGATCACAGGTCCGCTACCGCCGCACTGCGTTGCGGCCACGGTCTGCTCGATGCTGCTCCCAGAGCTTGTGATGAGCTGCACGCGGGCAGAGGTCGTTCCCGTGACGAGCCCGTCGATTCCGGGGAGGGGTCCGGTGTTCCAGTTGCCACTCGCATCGGTGGCCATCTGCAGACCGATGGCACCATCGACCGTCGACATGCTGAGCTTGATGGTTCCGGGAACGCTCGCCTGCCCGCGCAGCTCGAAAGAGTCGCTGTCGAGCTGGGGTATGTAGCACTCGTAGCCGGCCAGCAAAGTCGGTGGAATGGGCGGTACGATTGGCGGCTTCGGAGGGCGCGGTGTCTCATCAGGAGAGGTACTCTCGCTCACGGCGCTCGCTGAGGTCGATTCTTCGAGCGGCGATGGTGCGAGCTGCTTTTGGTTCTTGCTGTCAGACGTTTCGGGTTGCGGTTCGTTGTCGGGAGTGGGCTGGGATTGCTCCGTGACGGGCGTCGCCGGAGATGCCAGCTCGATCGCATTCGTGATGAGCACACCGCCAACCGCCGCCGCTGCGAGAGCCGCCGTCGCAGCTACTGCGGTCATTGCAACGCCGATCCCGCCGGCGGCGCTTCCTCCGACTGCACCGGAGGAGCTGGTGAGGCTGGTCGAGCCGCTGGCAGAAGCTGCAGTAGCCGCCGCGCCTGTCCCGACACCGAGCGCGCCGAGGGATTGAAGTAGACCTCCTGTGGCGGCTCCGCCGACGAGAAGTGTGGCGAGCACCAACGCGAGTTGCTTATTGAGCGTCGAAAACTCGGCTGCGGCTGCGGCGCATGCATCGCAGTGCTCGAGGTGCGCTGCAACCTCGCGAGTGCGTCGTGCAGGCAGCTTGCCGAGCTGGTATCGCTGCAACTGCTCGCGAGTGGAGCGGCAGACTTCGTCGCCAAGCTGCATGTTGATATGGGTCTCTACCCAGGCCGACTGCAGCCCCTCTTTAGCTCGGGCTGCCAGCGCAGAGACGCCGTTTGCAGAGAGGCCGAGCAATGGCGCAATCTGCCGGGGCGCCATGCCTTCGACCTCGAAGTACCACAGCACCGACTGCCAGCGCTCTGGAAGCGATTCAAAGGCGCGGGCGGCCGCGTTTAGGTCGAACGCCCCGTCCTCCCAGGGGCCGGCATCGGTCAGATCAGGAACCTCATCGAGGTGCGAGTTCGAGAACTCTGCGGAGCGATAGCCATCTGCAGCGAGAGAGGAAATAACGCGGTACAGGTACGGACGAAACGCTCCGGTCGGGCCGCGCCCGTCACGCACCAGTTCGAAGATCTTCAGGTAGGCGCCCGACACAAGATCGTCTGGGTCGAGGGTGGGGGCGATCCCGCGCGCTGCCACGATGCCCGCGAGCCGATGCCGTTCCCAGAGCGCACCAAAAGCCGCGCTGTCGCCTTCGCGACTGCGCGTAAGTAACTCTGCATCAGATAGCACACCGTGGTGCCGATCGCTCGCCAAAACAAGCTCCCGTTGATCGTGAGTAGGGGGTCTCCCAATGCCCCAACTACCACTGACTGCCGATCGTTGCCGACCGTGCTTCCCCTCCTCGATTATGCGGGATTTTGTCTGAATGTCCACTTTGAGAGATTTCGCCAAGAAAAAGTTCAAACGCGCGTCACGATTCGACATGGTCCGCGTCTTATGGGTGTCCGGCCTCTGTCGCTGCTTCCCCCAAGAAGTTTTCCCAGCGGCAGGGGTCGGGCCCTTCGAGCGATGGGAGTGCTTGAAACTATGAGATTTGGGGTGGGTATGAAACTGCGGGAGTTCCGTGAGATTCTGCGTCGCGGCAAGGCCGACAACGCACTGATTCGTATGCTTGCGGGTGGCCTTGCGGCATTGCTCGTCGGCAGCGTACTGGTGGGCCAGGGTGCGGCATTGCCTGCATCGGCAGCCGAGGGCGCGTCGATTCTGATCAGCAAGACCGTGAACGAGAAGAAAGCGGTGCGCGACCTGAGGCCGGGAGACTCGGTTACCTACCGAGTTGAGTTTCTCGCCAACGACGAAGACGCAGACGGCCCCGCGGTCGTGGTCGATGAGTTGCCCGCCGCATTCGCTGGTTGGCAGATCAGCGATCTCGTCGCAACGTTCAACAGCCAGCGCGCCGGTGTGAGCCTCGATCTACCAGGCATTACCTCGGGCGATTCACCCGCGCTGCCGCTGAGCGGCACCCTACCGACCGACCCTTCGCAGTTGAAGATCACCGTCGGCGTGGCACTTCCCGTGCAGGCCGGGGCCGGCAACGTCGATGGCACCGGAATCCCCACGGGTGCCCAGGGGGAACTCGAATACACACTCACCGTGCCCAGCGACCTCGACCCCTCCGATCCGATCCTGCGCACCGATCTCACGAACACGGCGACTTTCACCGCCAAGGCAGGCGAGCAGCCGCTCAGCACGTCATCAAGCGCGATCATCGAGATCGACAACCCGATCGCGGTCGATGTGACTCCGGCGAAAAGCTGGACGCCCTCGGCCCAGAGCTTTCAGCCCGGGGCGACTTCGACCATCAGCATCGGTGCAACCCAGGCCTCGAACGTGAACGCGAGTGCGCTCCGCTTGCAGGATCCTGCCGACCCCGCGCTCGCTCCCGACGGCGCGGGTTCGCTGCCAGCCGCGAACCCCTTCAACTTCGTTGACTTCGCGGGCTTCTCGACTCCGGCGGACCCGACTACCAACCTTCCGACCGGTGCCGATTCTGCTGAGGTAGAGGTCTATCGTTTCAACGGCAGCACCTGGAACTGGGAGGCCTGGAGCAGCGCGATCCCGAACAGCGAGATCGCAGGTGTGCGCATCGCATACCTCTCTTCGAACGACGGGATCGTGCCTCGCGCAACGGTGAACCAAGGATTCTCGGTCGTGCAGCGCGCGACGAACCTGGCCACCGGCAAGAGCATCTCGGAGGGCTGGAGCGCGAAGAACGAGGTGCTTGCTACCGTCGAGGTTCCCGGCCAGGAGCCAGCGGCGAAGCGCGCTGAGGCTAACTTCGAGGTTGCTCCCGAATCGATTGACGTGGCGGCGGAAAAGCGCTTCTATGCGCTGCCAAGCGGAGCAGAAACCACGAATCTCACCGGCGTGACCGCGGGTGACAGCGTCGGCGTAGTGCTGCGCGCGAAGAACTCCGATGCGCCGCTCAGCACGGCACTCGATAGCCTGACGATCGTCGAGCCAGGAAACGGTTCGAACGCAGAGTTTCTCGGCGCGAACCTGCAGTTCGCCGGGTTCGATAACGCTAACCTCGCCGCAATCTGGCCGGCTGGGGCAACCGGGGCGACGATCACCTGGCTTCACGCCGACGGCCCGACTGCCGTCACCGTCGACGCGGGAGACCCGCTCCCGGCGCCGCCCGCCGGCAAGACGATCACCGGGTTCACGGTTTCTTACCAGGGATCGATCGCCGCTGGTGCGACAGCCGAGGTCAGGTATCAGATCAAGACCAGCGCCGACGCAGGCTTCGTCGCGCCAGGCAAGACTGTCGGGCCGCTGCGCAACAACATTGATGTGACTGGTACCAGGCAGGGGCTCGATGATAAGTCGGCGACTGCGCGGGCAGATCTGTCGCTCGTTGCACCCCGAATCGACGTCAGTATCGACAAGCGAGTAGGTCCCGGCACCGTGATGCCCGGCCAAGACGTCGTGGTGCAGCTCGACACCGTGGTCAAAACCGGCGGAGGCCGCACCAAGCCAACCGAGATTGTCGTCGAGGATGCTTGGGGCGGTGCCGATACGTTCTGGGATGCGTTCGACGCGAAGCAGATTCTGCCCCCTATCAGCAGGCCGGTGAACAACGGTGACCCCGCGACTCGCGCGGATCTGAGCATCTACTACCGTGATGCCGCAGGCGACTGGGTGGCGACGCCGTTCGCCACAAACCCTGACGAGAGCGACACGATCAATGTGCCTGCCGGGACCACTGGCGTGCGCTTGGTCTACACCAACACGAGTGGCCTTTCGCAGACCACCTACGTGAAGCCGAACATCTCGTTCGTTGCTCGCGACACGCTCCGAAGTGACCCCGGTCAGGCAACCGCCACAAGTTTCGACCGGGCAGAACTCTACATGAACGTCGCGACGGCGAAGGGGGCCGGCCAGCTTGATGACCGCGTCGTAACCGGAACCGACGACGACAACGAGAACGTTGGCATTCGCGGTGATGAGGGCGGTCCCGGGCCCGGCACCGGCATGTGGGCAGATAAGGCCTGGGCAGACGACGTGCTGACCTCGCAGTCGGCAGCGACCACCTCAACCGTGCAGCGATGGGCCTCGACCCAGGCGGGTTATGAGACGGTGCAGCTGCAAGACCCGGCTTCACCCAGCGCGAGCGGCGCTGGCACTGTCTTCGAAGCGTTCAACCTGACGCACGTACGCCCGATTCGCACCGGCGGTTCGGCAGAAGACGGCACGGTCGATCCTCGTCTGCGCTGGGACCTCGTTACCGACGTGCAGCTGTTCGACGGGAACGCCTGGATGAGCGTCACTCCGGTGCCCGGCGGCAACTGGATGGACAGCAACGGCTTCAAGGGTTACGCCCTGACCGCCGAGCAGCAGCAGTCCACCGTAGGTGTGCGTCTCGTGCTCGCTGAGAACACCGCGGCACGTGCCGCAGCGGCTGCGGCGGGCGATCTCACCGCGCCGAAGGTCGGCGACGGCGTGTCGGCCTCGGCAGACGTCCGTTCATTCCGCCTCGACTGGCAGCTTCGCGATACCGCGCGCACGGCCGACGGCAGCTTGAAATGGGTGAAAGAGAAGAACACGTCGTTCAACTGCGCGGGTGCAGCGACCGGGTGCGTCGATAACGTATTCGCCGCAACGGGCATCCACACAGACGGCACCTCCGATACTGACACGGCGAACGACACCATTCAGCTGCTCGACGGCACGACGAACGTCGATCTGGTGAAGCAGGTGCAGCTGATCGACGCCGCGAGCGGCCAGCCGACAGGCACTCCCGGCGACAGTGTCAGCATGGTCGTGCCGAATCCAGGGGAGCTTGCCGCGCAGGATTACCCACGGGCGCGCTACACGCTGACCGCTACGAACTCTTCGACGGTTCCGGCAGGCGCCCGGGGAACGATGAAGCTCGCGAAGCTCCGCCTGACCGACACGAGCGGTCCAGGAGATGTCGACATCGACGCGAGCCAATTCGCGGGTCGAAACTATGCTGATGAGACCTCGTCTCCCGGCAATCACTTCGACACCTTCAACCTGACGGGAGTGAGCTACGGTCCGCTCCCCGCGTACATCGATACCGCTGAGAGCACGGTCGAACTGTGGATCTTCAACGGCACGGCTCTGGGGGAGCAGCGACTGTTTACCCTGCAGCAGGTGCTCGACTCCGATCCCGCGTTCACGGCGTTGCTGCCGAACGTTATCGGCATCTCGACGAGCTTCTCGAGCACCGATCCCGAGAGTACGGGCAACAAGATTGTCGTTGGCGCCGAGTTCGTCACGCACCTCGACGTGCAGATGCGCCAGACCTCGCGTCTGACGGGTGAACCGATCGAGGGTGGCGATCTCGTTTCGCGTGAGACAGTGCCGAACGAGGCGGTCGCTCGCGGCTGGGACGCGGTGGTAGACCCTGCGACGCAGCCCACTGACGTCGACAACGCGAACGTGCTGCTCAGCCAGGCGAGCGTCCGCGTCGGGCTCCAGAAGCAAGTCTCTGTGCAGCACGGCTCGGCCAGCGATGACACGATCTATGAGACTGACCCGGCGGCTCCGGTCAACGTGATCCTGACGGCCACGCCAAACGGCTCCACGGCGCCGCTGAACACTCTACGCATTGAGGATGACAGCGAATCGTTCTGGAATCGTTTCGAGTTCGTCTCCTTCGGTTCAGTCGTGAACCCGAGAGATGCCGACACCGCGGGCCTGCAGGTCAAGGTCGACGGCGCGTGGGTGGCATACTCGACGTTCTCGGCCGACCCCGCCGCAGATCTCGCCAAGATCGATGGTGTCGCCGTCGATTTCTCGAGAGCCGAGGGCAATGGGCTCTTCCCGCAGGGTGCAAGCTCGTGGAGCGCCTCATGGGGCACCGCACAGCTGCCCTTCACGGTGAAGCTTCGCGCCGGTGTGAACGTCGACTGGGCCGACGACAGCGAGCAGAACACTGCGAGCACGCACGCTCAGAACGAGCAGTACGGCGAAGCTGCCGACACGGCAGAAGGCGAAGTGCTCTTCTCCGAAGGCACGCACTCCCTTCGCGTCGTGAAGCGGGCGCCGAATGACACCGGAACGCACCAGGTCGATCCGCTTGTCGCGCTGCCGTGGCAGCTCGTGTTCACGAACACGGGCAGCGGCTACCTCCCCATCACCAGCGTGACCGACGAACTCCCGGCCTCGTTGAGCTGGGACGGTGAGGCCGTCACCTTCTCGGCAACCCCGGGAACTTCGGGAACGAGTGGGCTGACCGTTGATCCGGCGCAGATCGGTGTCGAGCTCTCTGATGACGGTCGATCGCTCGTCTTTACCTGGCCAGCTGGCCAGCGGATGGAGCCGGGTGAGTCGATGACCATCGGCCTCGGGCTGATCCTGCAGCCACTCCCAACCGGTCAGCAGGCAACGAATTCGGTTGTCGTGCAGGCCGGGGTGCCGCTGGATTCTTGCGAGCAGCCGAGAGACTTCGGTCAGCAACCGCAGACGCCGGCCGCAGCAAACGAGTGCTCGAACACCAACTTCGTGCAGCCTCGTGCAGGCACCGTGGTCGGTGCAGTGAAGACGGTCAGCGGTGAGTACGTCGAGACGCTCAGCGAAGACCTCGTGCACGGAGCACTCGACGTGCGCACGGGCACGGAATGCCAGCCGGGCAGCTACCGCCCCATCGGCTCCGACTACACGCGCAACCCCTGCGCTTCGTACACGGCAGTCGGTGCGACCGACACCTGGAAGCTGCAGCACCTCAACACCGGCAGCAACCCGCTGTCGCGCATGGTGATCGTCGACATGATGCCGTCGATCGGCGACAAGATGCTCGCGGGCGGCGCGGCGCGAGGCTCGACCTTCAGGCCGGTGCTCGTGGGCAACGACCCGACTAGCATCTTCCGCTTCTCGGGCCTGCCGAGCGGGGCCGTCGTGAACATCGACGTCACCACCAACTCGGCAGCCTGTGTCGGATCGACTCCGGGGAGCTCCCTCTGGGTGTCTGACCCGAGTTGCTCCGACACCGCCACGAACCCGGCGAACGAGTGGATCGCGCTCGACGCCTACTCGGGCGACATCGCTGATATCGCCGGCATTCGAGTCGATATCGACATGACCGCCGCTCCACTGCAGCCCGCCGGCAACGTGGTGCTCGAGTTCGAGACGGTCAACCGAGTGGTTGATGCCTCAGAGGAGGGGCTCGACCCCACCCTCGAGCAGTTCGCGACCCCGCAGTTCGCCTGGAACCAGAACGGTGTGATCGGTTGGGATACCTCGGGCAATCGCGTGAACCTGCCCTCGGCGCCGCAGCGCGCCGGCGTGACGGTCAAGACTGCCCCGCTGGTTGTGTCGAAGGTCGTCACCGGACCGGGCGCTGACAACGCGCCTGAGTCGTTCCCCGTGGCACTCGAGTGCACGGTGCCGAGCGGGGTCGCCGACCCCGAACGTGTTGCGCTCGACCTTGGCGCCTCGGCGCTGTTGACGGTGCCGAAGAACGGATCCGTGACGGTTCCCGGTTTGCCGATCGGTGCTGATTGCACCGCGTCTGAGGTCGGGGAAGTCGGTGCGCACGGCGAGAGCGGGCGCTCGATCGAAACCCAGCCCGGGGTGTCGCCTGCCACGGACGGCCTCAGCGCCGAGATCTTCATTCGTGAGCGCGCAGGTGATGAGACCCTGCTGAACCTGAGCAACACCTACACGCTCGGTGGCCTGATCGTCGAGAAGTCGGTGCTCAGCGCAGATCAGTTCCCGGTTGCGAATGATCATCTGCGGGCCGAGTATGCGTTCGAGCTCGTCTGCGACGTGAAGGGCATGAGTGATTCGGTCACGCGAACCTTCACGCTGAAGGCCGGCGAGCAGCACGAAGAAACGGAGCTGCCGGCCGGTGCTCGATGCACGCTGACCGAGACCCGCGACGGTGGGGCGAAGTCGACGTCGATCACTATCTCGGGTGATGAGACCGACGGCAGCAGTCGTGAAGAGATCGTCATCAGCGAAGACGGTGTGCACGCGCTCGTGTCGAACGTGTTCGATGGGGTGCCTCCGAACAAGCTCGAGAACACGGGTGCCGAACTTGCCGCAGTCATCGCTGCAGCGTTGGCGCTCTTGCTTGCGGGTGCTTCCGTGCTGATCGTCGCGCGGCGACGGAGCGTGAGAAGCAACTCGTAGCGGACGCTTCGCGGGTGGCCGATCTCAGGTCGGTTACCCGCGAAGTGCTGCGACCGCACTCGGGAGCGCCTGCGCAACATCGAGTGCCGTGATCGGCCCGCCGCTGCCGCTCGCCGTGTGATCCCCCGACGCGAGGCGAGCGGCATCGTCATGAAGCATCGCTGCGGTCGCCCCAAGTTTTGCGAGCAGCAGCCCGTCATCGCGCACGCGCTTCGAATGGGTTGCGACGAGCGCACCGAGAATGCCCGCAAGTACATCGCCGGTGCCGGCCGTTGCGAGCCAAGGGGTGGCGGGCCCATGCCCGAAGACCTCGCCAGAGGGAGCCGCGATGAGGCTTCGAGCTCCCTTGAGCAATACGGTCACGCCAAGATGAGCGGCGAGGATCGAGGCCCGGTGTTCGGGCGGCCGTTCTTCGGCGCCCGCAGGGTCGAGCCCCGACGAGGCCCACAGGGTGCTGAACTCGCCCTGATGCGGGGTCACGATCACCGGAGCAGTGGGGCGCTGCGCTGCGACCAACCCGAGCGCCCCGGCATCGACGACGACCGGTGCGGAGCCGGCGAGCAGGGCAAGCAACGCCTCGTGCTCGCCGAAGCTTCGTGCAGCAGGATCGGTGCCGCTGCCGATGAGCCACGCGTCGCAGCGGGCACGATCCTCGCCGCGATCCCCTGAAAACACCGTCTCAGGGCGAACCGCGAGAACTGCCGCCGCGGGTGAAGGCAGGCCGGAATCAGACGCCACGTCGTCAGTGGGAGAGAAGTAGCGCACGAGACCCACCCCGGTGCGCCAGGCAGCTTCTGCACCCAGCACCGCCGCGCCCGGGTAGCTCGCCGAGCCGGTGCGCAAGCCGAGCACTCCCCGAGAATACTTGTGGTCTTCGCGCCCCGGTGCAAGCAGCAGTGCGGCTGCGTCAACTGCCTGCCATGCGACCGGGTGCACGACTATGCCGCCGCTCGCTCCAGGTATTCGCGCAGCGCTGTCTCGATAGTTGCGAGCGCGCCCACCGCGGCCTGCTGTCGTTGTTCGAGCGATCCCACGTCAGAAAACGTGTCGATGTACACCTTGAGCTTCGGCTCGGTGCCGCTCGGGCGAATCATGACGCGTGTGCCGTCTGCGAGGGTGTAGCAGAGCACATTGGCCGGCACCGCAGCCGCGCCCGGCACGAGCAGGTCTTGCAACTCGGTGACCGCGACTCCGCCGAGCTCGGTGAGCGGCTGCGCGCGCAATCTCCCGGCGAGTTGCGTAGCCTCGGCCATGCCGCCAAGGCGAACTACCACCTGTGTGCTTGCGAAGTGGCCGAACCGCATGCTCGCGTCGTCGAGCAGATCCCAGAGGGTCTTGCCGGCGAGCTTTGCCTCGCGTGCCATCGCAATTGCATCGGCGCTCGCCAAGATGCCGTCTTTGTCGCGAATCACCTCGGGGTGGGTGAGGTAGCCAATTGCCTCTTCGAAGCCGAACAGTAGAGCGGGCACGCGCGAGACCCACTTGAAGCCCGAGAGAGTCTCGGCGTAGTCGAGCCCGTAAGCACGAGCCACGGCGCCGAGCGCGGGCGACGAAACATGGGTGCAGGCAAGCGAGCCGGTGGCCACCAGGCCCGAGTGCGCTGCACGCAGGCGTGCGCGCTCTGCAGCGCGCCAACCGAGCAGCAGGCCGAGTTCGTTGCCGGTGAGGCGGCGGTAACCGTCTGCGGTAGTCGGGTCGGGAAGCGCGATTGCGAGGCGATCGGCGTCGGGGTCGTGCGCGACGATCAGCTCGGCGTCATGTTCGCGGGCGGTGCGAAACGCGAGATCGAGGGCGCCAGGTTCTTCGGGGTTCGGGAACGACACTGTCGGAAACGCGCCGTCGGGCTGATCTTGCTCGGGCACCGGCTTCACCTCGGGCAGCGCGAGCGATGCGAACACACGCTTCGCGGTCTCTGAGCCGACACCGTGCATGGCGGTGTACACAATGCTGAGGGGAACGTGCGCGGCCAGTGGAGTGTCGCCGGCGGCGCTGTTCGGATCACCGGGAAGGCCCTCGCGCACCGCGCCCGAGACGTGGTCGATGTAGGCCTGCTGCACCTCGTCACCCGCCACCGTGTAGTCGGTCGAGCGAGGCAGTGACGCGAACGGCGCCTCGGCGGCGAGGTCGATCTGTGCGGCGATCTGGCCGTCGACGGGAGGGATGATCTGCGACCCGGCATCGGCATCGCCGAGATATACCTTGTAGCCGTTGTCGCGGGGCGGGTTGTGGCTCGCGGTCACCATTACTCCGGCAGATACACCCAGATGCCGCACCGCAAAGGCTGTCACCGGCGTCGGCATTGCTTTCGGCAGCAGCGTGACCCTGAGCCCCGCGCCAGCCATGATTTCGGCGGTATCGCGAGCGAACACGTCGGAGTTGATGCGGGCGTCGTAGCCGATCACGATGCTTGGCGGGTTGGCGGCCTCGCCGCGAGCCGCGCGCTCGAGCAAGAACGCCGCAAAGCCGGCGCTGGTCTGCGACACCACCACGCGGTTCATGCGAGCAGGGCCGGCACCGAGCTCGGCACGCAGCCCGGCGGTGCCGAACGCGAGTCGCCCCGCGAAGGCGCTGCGAAGCTGAGACTCGGCCGCTGCGTCGCCCGCGAGTGCGCTCGCAAGCAGCGTCGACGCCTCAGCGCTCGTCTCAGGGTCTGGATCGGCGTCGATCCAGTCGCGTACCTGTGTCTCGAGCATCGTATCGACTGCCATCTCCCACCTTTCACATGCCCCTGTGGGTTCGAATCATCTCAAACTACCACCACCACGAACGAAGGGCCCGCGTGCGATTGGTTCAAGCGAGCGAGAGAAAGAGTTTCTCCAGCTCGTCGGAGTCAAGCTGCTGTGGGTCTTCCGGGTTCGCAAGGCAGTCTTTGAGCGCGGTGGAGACCACGAGGAATCCCGCACGATCGACCGCCTTCGACACGGCGCTGAGCTGCTGCACAACGTCTCTGCAGCTGGCATCTGCCTCGACTGCGGCGATGACCGCGCCAAGCTGTCCATGGGCTCTGCGCAGGCGGTTCACAATCTTGCGCTTGGCCTCTGCGGTCTCCGCTGTGTGTGCATCCATACATTCAATGATACCCCTGAGGGTATAATGAAAAATACCCCATGGGGTATTAGCGGGTAACTGCCCGCTTTTAATGAGAACGAGACTGCGTCTTGGGAATTGAGGAGAGTTATGTGTCGTGCAGTGCGGTGTCGGGTGTGTGAAAAGACGACTTGGGCGGGCTGTGGGCAGCACGTCGCTCTGGTGAAGGCGGGCGTGCCCGAGGGGCAATGGTGTGGCGGATCGCATACTCAGCGAGAGATCGATGAATCCAAGCCCCAGGGAGGGTTCTTGAGGAGATTGTTTGGCAAGTGAGCGCCCGCGGTAGACAAAATATACCCCCGGGGGTATGTTGATGATTATGACAACAAAAGCACTCACTATCGATACCTTCGAACAGGCGGTCACGCAGAACGACATCGTGGTCGTAGACTTCTGGGCCGCCTGGTGCGGCCCGTGTCGCGCGTTCGCCCCGGTGTTCGAGGCCGCGAGCGAGACACACAGCGATATCGTGTTCGCCAAGGTTGACACCGAGGCCGAGCAACAGCTCGCCGCCGGGTTCCAGATCACATCCATCCCCACGCTCATGATCTTCCGAGAGAACGTCATCGTCTTCTCGCAGGCTGGTGCGCTCCCGGCAGCGCAACTCGAGCAATTGATTGCGGGGGTACGTGCGCTTGACATGAACGAGGTGCGAGCACAGATCGCAGCTCAAGAGTCGGGCGAACGCAGTGACGGAGCGCAGGTCTAGCGTGAGCGTGGCACCGGAGCAGACCGTGAAAAACATTGTCATCGTAGGTGGGGTGGCCGCGGGAATGAGCGCCGCCGCACGAGCGCGCAGGCTCGATGAGCAGGCGAACATCATCGTGCTCGAGCGCGGCGAACACGTCTCGTTCGCGAACTGCGGGCTTCCATATTTCGTCGGCGGAGAGATCGCAGACCGTGAAAGCCTGCTGCTGCACTCCCCGGAGTCATTGCGCGCCGCACTCGACCTCGACGTGCGCGTGAATCACGAGGTGGTCGGTGTCGACGCAGCGGCGAAGCGGGTCAGCGTGCGCGGCGCGCAGGGGGCTTTTGAACTGCCCTACGACGCGCTGATCCTCGCCCCCGGCGCAGTCGCGGCGCGACCACCGATCGATGGCCTCGACTCTCCCCGGGTGCGCACGCTACGCACCGTAGCCGACGCTATCGCGTTGCGCGAGCGCGTTGAGGGCAGCGCCGCAGGATCGGCTGAATCGCCAGCCCTGCGTGCAGTGGTGCTCGGTGCGGGCTTCATCGGAGTTGAAGCTGCTGAGGCTCTGCGCCTGCAGGGACTTCAGGTCGACTTGATCGAATTCGCGCCGCACGTGCTGCCACCCCTGGAGCGGGAGATCGCCGCAGGAGTGACCGCCGAACTGCGCAGGCTCGGGATCGAGGTGCGTGCCGGGGTCGCAGCACAGGCAATCGAGCACGGCGTCGAACACGATGTCGTCGTGCTCAGCGACGGGCGCAGGCTCGAAGCTGACCTTATTGTGCTCTCGGTCGGTGTTCGTCCGGACACCGCAGTGTTCGAGGCCTCGGGAGTCGTCTGCGAGCGCGGCGCGATGGTGGTCGATGCGCACGGACGCACCAACCTTGAGGGCGTATACGCGGCCGGCGACGCAGTGATCTCCGTCGACCGAGTCACGGGCATTCGCCGCCCGGTAGCGCTCGCGGGCCCCGCGAACCGTGCGGGCCGCCAGATCGCCGACCATATTTTGCTCGGAGAGCGTGCTCGCGAGATCCCTACTGCCGTCGGCACCGCGATCGTGCGCGTCGGCGAACTCACCGCGGCAATGACCGGAGCCAATCGGGCATCGCTCGAACAGGCCGGCATCGAGCACGAGACGCTGCATCTGCATCCCGCGCAACACGCCGGGTACTTTCCGGGCGCCGAACAGATGGCGCTGGTGGTGCACATTCGCAAGGGCGATGGTGTGTTGCTTGGCGCGCAGGGTCTCGGAAAACAGGGCGTCGACAAACGCATCGACGTGCTTGCGACTGCGATCCGGGCAGGGTTCGCGGTGGAAGACCTCATCGACCTCGACCTCGCGTACTCGCCCGTCTACGGCAGCGCCAAAGACCCGGTCAATATGATCGGCATGGTCGGCGCGAACGTCATCGACGGGGTGCTGCAGCTTTGGTACGCCGAAGAGTGGGAGTCCCTGTGCGATTCGGCGCTGATACTCGACGTGCGAAGCAAAGCCGAGTTCGCTGCTGGGCACCTGCCCGGCGCGCTGCATGTGCCGCACACGGAGCTCCGTGGGCGAATCGAAGAGGTACGTGCCGCCGCCGAAGGAAGACCGGTTCGAGCGCTGTGCGGCTCAGGCGTGCGCTCGCACATCGCGAACCGGGTGCTCTCGCAGGCCGGTTTTTACTCCGCCTCACTTTCTGGCGGTATGCTCACCCTACGTGCGGTGCTCGGTGAAGGGATTCTTGTCACCGGCTAAAGACCACTTCAATTCTGATCGATGCCGCTTCCGGCGAAGATCACTTATGTTAAGGAGAACAATATGTGTGCACGAGTGAGCTGCGAGCGATGCGGCAAGCCAACCTGGGCAGGGTGCGGTGAGCACATCGAAGAGGCGCTTGCCGGCGTGCCCGAGGCCGATCGCTGCAGCTGCGGCGCCTAGCTTGCAGCGGCGGTCCGAACGTAGCGTGCCGATGCGAATGGCCGCGATCCCTTTCGAAAAGGATCGCGGCCATTCGCATTTGCAGTGTCAGCCGACCCGCGGTCGGCTAGTGCGGGCTACGGCAGCTGCGGCACGAGCGCTGCGAGCAGAGCGGCAAGCTTCGGCTCGGCCTCGCGGCCGGCCTCGAGCACCTCTTCGTGGCTCAGCGGGGTCTCTGAAATGCCGGCAGCCGCGTTGGTGATGAGCGAGAAGCCGAGAATCTCCATGCCGGCCTGGCGTGCGGCGATCGCCTCGAGCGCGGTCGACATACCGACGATGTCGCCACCGATGATGCCTGCGTAGCGCACCTCTGCCGGGCTCTCGTAGTGGGGGCCCGTGAACTGTACGTAGACGCCCTCGTTCAGGCTCGGGTCGACCGTACGCGCGAGGTCGCGCAGGCGAGGCGAGTAGAGGTCGGTCAGGTCGACGAAGTTTGCGCCCTCAATCGGCGACGCGGCTGTGAGGTTGATGTGGTCGCTAATCAGCACGGGGTGGCCGGGCGTGAACGCCGGGTTGACGCCCCCGGCGCCGTTCGTGAGCACCATCGTCTTGGCGCCGGTTGCAGCGGCAGTGCGCACGCCGTGCACCACCGCACGCACGCCGCGGCCCTCGTAGAAGTGGGTGCGAGCGCCGATGATGAGCGCATGGCGGCCATCGGCCATGCGAATCGAGGTCAGCTTGCCGCCGTGGCCGACCACGGCTGCCGCGTGAAAGCCCGGCACCTGCTCGGCGGGAATCTCAGACACGATCTCACCGATCGCGCTCGCGGCCTTGCCCCAGCCGCTGCCAAGGGTCAGGGCGATGTCGTGCTTCTGCACGCCGCTGAGTTCGGCGATAACGCGCGCGGCTTCGGCGGCGAGGGCCTCGGGGGTGATCTCTTGTGATTCGCTCATGCGCTCAAGTGTAGCGGCGAATGTCTTTTCAAATCCGGGTCAGAGGCGAGGATCAGAGCTCGCCGAGGCAGGCCTTCCAGTGGGCGCGCCACGCCTCGATCGTGTCGGGCGAAGCGAGCCCGGACTGCGAAATCGAGACGAGTGCGCGACCGTCTGGTTTTGCCTCCGCGGCGACTTCGAGCTTGCCCGCACCGTCGAGCGAGGCCCGCCAGAAACTGCGCTTCTCTGTGCGCGACTGCCGCACCGATTGCGCCTCGTGGCCGAGGTGCGTGCTGCCCGCGAAGCGGGCGATCCAACGCTCAATAGCCTCGTCGCGATTGCAAGACATGGTGCGGCTCGCGCTGACCCGGAAATCGCCCGTCGACGACTGCCCGGGCACGCGCAAACCCGTGTGCTGCTCGAAAGCGATTGCGACACCCTGGGCCCACCAATGCGGGTTCTGCAGGCTCTCGGGCAGTGCTGCAAGCGCGATCTTGGCGATCTCGGAGTGCGGCAGCTTCGCCGCGCCCTCGGCCTCGAACAGCGTGAGCCAGTCGGCCCAGGATCGTTCGCTCGCGCGCTCGATCGCGGGAATGCTCGTCGCCTTCGTCTGATTGCCTGATGCGCTCATGCCCACCAGACTAGTGCGTGCCTCGCCGGTGGGCGCGGGTTAGCGCGAGACCTCGAAGATGTGCGTTTGGTCCCACGGCTGCTCCCAGCCTACGGACTCGAAGATGCCAGAGAGCAGCATCGCGGTGAACCCCCACACGACGTGCTCGCCGAACTGCGGGCCGAGTTGAAAAGCGGGCCCGCGCATGGTGCCACCCGCATATTGCAGCTGCCAGCTGCCGCGCGCATCGGGGGCGAGCAGCTCTGCGACCGGCACCCGAAACACCTCGACCGACTCCTGTCGATCGGCAGCCACATCGCTCGGCAGCCGCCACCAGCCGAGCACCGGGGTGACGAGGTAGTTGCTCACCGGAATGTGCGCGTCGGGCAGTGACCCGAGCACGTCTACGCCGCTCGGGTCGAGGCCGGTCTCTTCGTGGGCCTCCCTGAGTGCGGTCGCTGCGCGGTCTGCGTCACTCGGCTCAACGCCGCCTCCCGGAAACGCGATCTGACCGGCGTGGTTGCGTAGCCCGCTCGATCGCCGCGTCAGCAGCACGTCGAGGTCGGGGGTGAAATGCGGTGAAGCATCTGTCGCGGCGGGCGAGGCAGGCACGCTGTCGAGCTCACCGAACAGAATGAGCACCGCAGAATTGCGCACATCGGGCTCGGGTGCGGGCATCTTGATGCCCTCGAAAGACGGCAGTGTTGCGCGCTCAAGCGCCGCCATGAGCTGCTGCTTCGCGAGCACAGAGTTCGTCGCCATACGTTCCACCCTAGCGAGGCGGGCGAACCCGCTTAACCGTCGATCAGCAGCTCTCCGAAGGGCTGCGGCACGCGCTGCGAGCGCGACCAGGGCAGGTGCTCGCGACGCTCGACGCGGCGCACCTGCTCGGTCTCTTCTGCCCGAACCTGGGTGAGCACCGCGATCACTGCGGCGCGCTCTTCATCGCTGACCCCGCGAGTGGCGAACACGAAGCCGTCGCCCGTCAAAGCCTGGTCCTGCGAGCCGGCTTCATCGCGCTTTGCGGCGTCGCGTGCCGCGGCGTCGGGGGGCAGCACGGTGCTGTCGCTGTCGTCGGCGCGGTGCTTGCCGCGTTTGGGTGTCTGTGTCACGCTGGCTCCAAAGTGAGGCGGTGAGGCGGTCGTGCTGCGAAGGCTTGGATCGCGGTTACAGCGGAATGTTTCCGTGCTTCTTCGCCGGCTGCTCGGTGCGCTTGCCGCGCAGGCCGCGCAGCGCCTTGATGACTGCGAGGCGGGTGCCTGCGGGTTCGAGCACGTTGTCGAGCTCGCCGCGCTCGGCCGCGAGGAACGGTGACGTGACGTCGGCGTTGTACTTCGCGGTGAGCTGCGCGCGCAGCGCCTCGACGTCTTCGCCGCGCTCTGCTGCGGCCGCGAGCTCTTTGCGGTAGAGAATGTTCACGGCGCCGGCCCCGCCCATGACGGCGATCTCGGCGGTGGGCCACGCGATGTTGAAGTCGGCGCCCATCTGCTTCGAGCCCATCACGATGTACGCGCCACCGTAGGCCTTGCGCGTGATGATCGTGACGAGCGGCACAGTGGCCTCTGCGTAAGCGTAGAGCAGCTTCGCGCCGCGGCGAATCACGCCGTTGAACTCCTGCTCGGTGCCTGGCAGGTAGCCGGGCACGTCGACGAGGGTGAGAATCGGGATCGAGAACGCGTCGCAGAAGCGTACGAATCGGGCTGCCTTCTCGCTCGCGTCGATGTTCAGCGTGCCGGCCATCTGCTTGGGCTGGTTCGCGATGATGCCGACCGTGCGGCCCTCGACGCGACCGAAGCCGATGAGCATGTTCGGCGCGAACAGCGGTTGCACCTCGAGAAAGTCGCCGCTATCGAGGATCGCCTCGATGACCGTCACCATGTCGTAGGGCTGGTTCGGGCTGTCGGGAATGATGCTATTGAGCTTGCGGTCGCTGTCGGTGATCTCGAGCGCGGTCTCGCTGTCGTAAATGGGCGCCTCGGCCAGGTTGTTGTCTGGCAAGAAGCTGATCAGCGTGCGCGCGTAGTCGAGGGCGTCGTGTTCGTCGCTCGCGAGGTAGTGCGAGACGCCGCTCGTCTTGTTGTGCGTGAGCGCGCCGCCGAGCTCTTCGAAGCCGACCTCTTCGCCCGTGACGGTCTTGATGACGTCTGGGCCGGTGACGAACATGTGGCTCGTCTTGTCGACCATGATGACGAAGTCGGTGAGCGCGGGGGAGTAGACGGCGCCGCCCGCAGACGGGCCCATCACGATCGAGATCTGCGGAATCACGCCAGAGCACATGGTGTTGAGTCGGAAGATCTTCGCGTAGTTGCTGAGCGCGACCACGCCCTCTTGAATGCGAGCTCCGCCCGAGTCGAGAATGCCGAGTAGCGGCGCGCCGGTCTTGAGCGCGAACTCCATCGCCTTCACGATCTTCTCGCCGGCGACCTCGCCGAGCGAGCCGCCGAAGGTGGTGAAGTCTTGCGAGAAGACCACGACCTGGCGCCCGTGGATGGTGCCGGCGCCCGTGACGACCGCGTCGCCGAAGGGGCGCGAGTTCTCCATGCCGAAGCCCTGGGTGCGGTGCTTCACGAACTTGTCGAATTCGACGAAGCTGCCGGGATCGAGCAGGGCGCCGATGCGCTCGCGCGCGGTCATCTTGCCGCGCGGGTGCTGCTTCGAGGCTGCCGCGGTGTCGCGGTCGCCAACGGCCTCCTGGTATTTGCGGCGGTGGTCGGCGATCTTCGCCGCCGTCGTAGCGGGGGCCTGCTGCGCGGCCTGCGTCTCGGGTGCTTCTGTGTCTGCGGTCACGAAAGCCAGCCTAGCGCGGGCATCATGGCTTTCCTGGTAGGCATTCACCAAAGAAACAGTGGTTTCTCTTGCCGAAACGTCTAAGGGTGCCCTGTGCCGGCCAATTCGCCGGGTCCGCTACCCTTGCTCACACTTGCGCTGCAACCCGAAGCCTATTGCCGTTCCTTCGCTCATCCGTGCGTCGTGCCCTCACCCGTGCGCTGCGCCATCATCCGTGCGCTGCGCCATCATCCGTGCGCTGCGCCATCATCCGTGCGCTGCGCCATCATCCGTGCGCCGCGCCCTCATTCGTGCGCCGCGCCCTCATTCGTGCGCAGTGCCCTCATTCCTGCGCAGCGCCCTCGCCCTATCGCCGCACTGCCCCGAACTCGCACGCAATCCGGCAGTAGATGTTGCCTCGGGGCACTCCAAGCAACACCTACTGCCGGATTGCGCGAGAGAACGGCGACTACGCGAGGGTCCGGCGACTACGCGAGAGAACGGTGACTACGCGAGGGCGCGGCGATAGGGCGAGAGCGTCGCGATAGGGCGAGGGTGCGGCGATAGGGTGAGAGCGTGCAACTGCCCCTCACCAGCGACGTGCTGCCCCAGGTCATTTGGCTCGATTCTGCCGAGTCGACGAACACCGCGCTGCGTGAGCTTGTCGCCGAGCGTGCTGCGCACGGCGTTGCAACGCCGCACGGCACGCTCGTCGTCACGTCGAACCAGACTGCGGGCCGCGGCCGTCAGGGTCGCGGCTGGGAGACGCCGCCCGACACCTCGCTCGCCGCGTCGCTGCTGCTTCGATTTGATGACGGGCTGGGCGACAGCGCGCTTGGCCTGAGCTGGGTCCCGCTGCTTGCCGGGTCGGCGATTTCGCGCGCGCTGCAGCCGCTGTTTCGCGACGTCGACGGCCTGGGCGACGAGGCGGGCGACGAGTTTGAAGACGAGGATCGCCGAACCATGCGAGTCGGCGTGAAGTGGCCAAACGACGTGCACGTGCGCGATGAAGCAGACGCGATGGCGGGCAGGCCCGGCGCGAAGCTGTGCGGAATTCTGTGCGAAGTGCTGCCGGGTGGCGAGGTCGTGGTGGGCTTTGGCATGAACCTGCTGCAGGAAGACTGGCAGCTGCCCACCGAACGGGCGGGTTCGGTGCGAGCCTGCGGCGGCGAGACCTGGGGGGCAGAATCGCTCACAGATCCGATCGGTGCCGCCCTCGCCGACCGGGTGCTCGCCGACGCCGTGCGTGAACTGTTGCAGATCGTGCAGCTTGCCGCGACGAACCCGCAGGCTGCCCGCACGCGCGTGCTGCGCGACTCGCTCACCCTCGGGGCAGAAGTGCGGGTGCATCTGCCTGGCGGCGAAATGGTCGACGGCAGAGCGGTCGGGCTTGACTCTGACGGCGCGCTCATGGTCGACCGCCCGACGACGGGGCAGCTCATTGTCAACGCCGCAGACGTCGAGCATCTGCGCTCGCGCAACTAGGGTCGGCGAAGCCCAAGAGCTGCGCGCTGATCCCGCGCACCCCAAACGACACCGAGCGGAGAGCGAGCCGCCCAGCGTGCCGTGAGACCGTTTCGGTCTGTACGCACGCCGCTTGGCTTGCTCTCCGCTCGAAGGCGTCACGCCTTGGGTTAGCGCGCGGCTGGGTGATCCTCGCCGACGGTGTCGATGAACTCGGTGGTCGGGCCATCTTCAGAGAAGTCCATCTTCGGCACCGGCCTGCGGAAGAACTTGGTCGACCACGAGAGCACCAGCACGCCGAACAGCAGCCAGATGCCGCCATAGAGGAAGGTCTGGCCCGAGAGCGAGGTCCACAGCCAGAGTGTCAGCGTGAAGCCGATGAGCGGCAGCAGGCCATAGCGCAGCCAGTCGCCCGCCGTTGCCGGTGTGGCCCTGCCGCCCTTCGGGAACAGGTAGGTGCGAATCACCGAGAGGTTGACCAGCGAGAACGCGGCGAGCGCGCCGAAGCTGATCATGGTCGACACCGTCAACAGCGGAATCACCAGGCCGAGCAGCGCGAAGGCCGACACCACGCCCGCGGCGACGATCGGGGTGCCGTAGCGGGTCCAGATGCGTGCAAAAGGCTTCGGCAGCACGCCATCACGACCCATCGAGTAGAGAATGCGCGAGACGCTCGTCGAACCGGTCAGGCCCGAGCCGAACGCGCCGGCAACGTAGACCGCGACACCGAAGTTCGCGAACGCCTCGCCGCCGACGGCGAGCATCGCGCCGACACCGGCCGAATCAAGGTCGGCCTCGCTCATGCTGCCCCAGTCGGGTGAGTACGCCATCGCGCCGGCCCACGAGACCACGATGAAGATCACGCCGCCGATGACGGTCGCCAGCACGATCGCGCGGGGAATGTCGCGACGAGCGTTCTTGGCCTCTTCGGACAAGGTCGAGATGGCGTCGAAGCCGAGGAACGAGAGCGCAAGAATGCCGGCACCCGCAAAGATGGGCCCGAGTTCGCCCATGAACGGCTCGATGGCGGTTGCCGCACCCTCTGATCCGCCCATGCTCTGCAGCGAGAGCGCCACGAACATGATGACCATGATGACCGAGATGGCGATGATGACGAAGTTCACCCGGTTGATCAGCTTGATGCCGAGTGCGTTGAGCGCGAAGACGCCCACCAGCGAAATGAGCATGAAGACCTGCCACGGAATGTCAGGAAAGCGGGTCTGCATGTAGGTGCCGATCACCATGAAGTTGATCATCGGAATGAAGAGGTAGTCGAGCAGCATCGCCCAGCCGGTGAGAAAACCGACCGCGCCGCCGAACGACTGCTGGGTGTAGGTGTAGGCCGATCCCGCGACGGGGTACTTGCGCACCATCGCACCGTAGCTGAGTGCGGTGAAGATCATTGCGACGGCCGCCGCAATGTATGAGGCGGGCAGGTGGCCGTCAGACGCGAGGTTCGCGAAGCCATAGGTGGTGAACACCGTGATGGCGGTCATGTAGGTGAGGCCGAACAGGGTGAGCCCTGCGAGACCGAGCGTGCGCTTCAGATGTGGTTCGGTGGTAGTCACGATTCTCCTTTGAATCAGTCGTGATGGTCGGGTCGGGGATCTCGGTTAGTGGGTTCGTGCGCCCGCAAGCCAGGTGCCGTGCACCTGGAGTGAGGCAATGTCGGTGGGGTTGATGGTGAGCGGATTCTCGCTGAGCCACACGGCGTCGGCGACCATGCCCGGTCGCAGGCTGCCGCGGTCGGCGACCTGCGCCTGTGCGGCGATTCCGGTCGTGTAGGCGGCATAAGCGACCTGCGGTGAGACGCGCTCGTCGGGTAGCCAGGGCTCGGCCTGCGGCTCGAGGTGGCTGTGTCGCGTGATCGCCGTTGCGAGCGCCGGGCGCCAATCTTTTGTGGTCACCGGCCAGTCGCTGCCGAAGCTGATGGTCGCGCCGCTGCGGTGCACGCTGCCGATCAGGTACTGCCAGCCCTCGCGGTCGTGACCGATGTGAGGAATCGTGAGGTCACGCATGACCGCATCGCACTGCGCCCAGTAGGGTTCGAAGTTTGCAATGACGCCAAGACGGGCAAAGCGTTCGATGTCTTCGGTGCGAAGCATGGCAACGTGCGCGATGACGTGCTGGGCGCGCGGGGCCGCGTCACCGTGCTGCGCTGCGTGTGCGGCTTCAGCGGCCTGCGCCGATTCGAGCGCGTCGAGCGCTGCGGTCACGGCCGCGTCACCGATCGCGTGCAGGTGCAGCTGGAAGCCGGCCGCACTGAACGCGGCGACGGCCTCACGCAGCTCGTCGACCTGCCAGTTCGGCAGACCGAAGTCGCTCGGGCGGTCGGCGTACGGTGCGCTGAGCGCGGCGGTGTGGTTTTCGATGACGCCATCGACGAAGAATTTCACGGTGTCGGCGCTCAGGCGAGAGGCGCCTCCGTGTGCTGTGCCGTAGAGGCGTTCAGAGAGCTCGCGCACCTGAGTGCGCAGCCCCGCAAACTGCTCGGGCTGTGCCTGCCAGGCTGCCGGGTCAGCCCGCAGCGCAAGGTTGATGCGAGTGTGCAGCCGTCCCTGCTCAGCAGCCGCGAGGTAGTGCGCAACGTCAGCGGGCTCGACCCACGCGTCTTGCACCCAGGTCATGCCGATCGACGCATACTCTGCGGTCGCGCGCTCGACGGCGTCGACGCGCTGCGCGAGCGTGTAGGCCGGTGCGACGTTCGCGAGCAGGTCATTTGCCGCCGCCTCTTGCAGGGTGCCGAGCGGGCTGCCGTCTTCGCGTCGCAGAATGCGGCCGAGCTCTGGGTCTGGGGTGGCTGCGGTGATGCCCGCGGCCTCGAGCGCGGCGGTGTTCACCCAAACGGTGTGGTAGTCCCACGACCGCAGCACGGTGGGGGTGTCGCCGGTGACCTCGTCGAGCCAGCGCGCGTCGAAGCGCCCGCCGGGTGCGAAGGTGGCGTCGTAGCTGCCGCCGACAATCCACTCGGCGTCGGGGTTCGCGGCCTTCCACTCGGCGACGGCGGCGAGAATGCCAGCGAGATCCTCGGCTGCTCGAATCTTTGGGCCAGCGGCCTCGAGCGCACCGAGCACCGGGTGCGCGTGACCGTCGCCCGGCGCGGGGGCGAGGGTGCCGCCCGAGAGATCGATGAGTTCGTCGGCGCGACCGCCAAGCGCTTCGGCCTCAGCTCCGAGCGCCACGACGCCCGTGCCATCGAACGCGATGGCGGTGCTGAACTCGGGGGTGCCGTCGGGTGCGGTGCCCACGAGCACGGTGCCGCCGGTGCATACGGTGAGGGTCATGCCTGCTCCAACTCCCGGCTGCTCCGCCGATCTGAGTGATCCTCGTTCACAAAATGAACACTGTTCGTTATTGTAAACATAGTCGCGCAGATTTGGAATAGAAAACTCCGAGTTTGTCTGCGGTAGTGTCGGGGCAGAAAGGATCGGCATGCCAATGGAGGCGAGAAAGTCAGGCAGACCGCGAGTCGCGGTGCTGAGCCGTGAAATGATCCTTGAGACGGCCCTGAAGCTCCTCGACGAGCGGGGCGAGCAGGGCGCGGGTATTCGCGACATCGCACGGGCGCTCGAGGTCAGACCATCTGCGCTTTACAACCACATCAGCGGGCAAGACGACATCATTGCGGGCATCAGAGAGCTCGTGAGCGATCGCATCGACGTCAGCGGTTTCGGCACGCTCAGCTGGGATGAGGCGGTGCGCCGGTGGGCCTGGTCGTATCGCAGCGCGTTCGCGGCTCACCCGCCCACGATCGCGATCATGGTGATCACCCCGCTTGCGTCGAAATCTCGCACCAGCCAGATGTACGAGGCGGTCTGCAAAGGGCTAATCGAAGCGGGTTGGCCAGAGCCCATGGTGCTCAACCTCATCGTGTCGCTCGAATGCTTCATTCTGGGCGCAGCACTCGACCACGTTGCGCCAGACGACATGATGAACCCGGGCGAAGACGAGACCGCCCCCCACTTCGTGGCGGCCTACGCCGCACGCCAGCCCGGCCCGACTCACGACCGCCCTACCGATGCCGTCTTTGAGACCGGCCTCGAGGCAATGCTCGCGGGTCTCACCGCAACTTACCAACAGCTGAAAGGCAATGTATGACCACGCACCACGCTCACGATGCACCTGCTGCCCTCGCACTCGTTGGTGCGCGCCTTCGCACCAATACCGAGGCGGATGATTCGCAGGTCACCGCGCTGCTCGTGGTCGACGGCCGCATCGCCGCGGTCGGCAGCGATGCCGAGATTCTTGATGCCGCCGCCAGCCTGGGTGCCGAGGTGCGCGATCTTGCCGGCGCGGTCATTACCCCCGGCCTCTTCGACTCGCACACGCACCCGAACTGGGCCGCAGAGGTGACCGCGGGTGTCGACCTTGGCGGGCTCGACTCGATCGAGCGCATTCGCGAGGCGCTGTCACAGGAGCACGCGCGGCTGCCCGAGGGCGCTTGGCTGCGGGGCTGGAACCTCGAATACGAGCCGTTCGAGCACACCGGAATGCTCGGCTCGCTGCTCGAAGACGCCGCGCCTGACCGCCCCGTCGCGCTCATCTGCTACGACCTGCACACGGCCCTCGCTACGGCCCCGGCGCTCGCCGCAGCGGGCATCGACGGCGCGCGCGAGTTCGAGGACACGAGTGAGATCGTGCTCGATGCGCAGGGAGTGCCCACTGGTGAGCTGCGCGAACCGAGTGCGTACCAGCTGCTCTTTGCTGCCGCCCCGAAGGCATCGCACGAGGCGCAGCGCGACGCACTGCGAGACATGTTTCGCAGGCTCGCGGCCACCGGGCTCACCGGCGGTGCGATCATGGACGGCAATGTGCCAACGGTCGACCTGCTCGAAGAACTTGAGACCCGGGGAGAGTTGGATCACCGCATCACCGTGCATCACTGGCACGCGGTCGGCGACACCGACGAAGATGTCGCGCGGGTCATTGCGGCAAAGGATCGACGGGGCAGCCTCTGGCAGACCGGGGCGATCAAGCTCTTTAGCGACGGCGTGATTGACACCGGCACGGCCTGGCTGCACGAGGTCGACGCGCTGGGAGACGGCCGCGTGGCGTTCTGGCCGTCGTGGCAGCGCTTCGCCGAGGTCGTGCGCGCCTACCACGACGCCGGCATGCTGATCGCGACGCACGCCGTCGGCGACTACGCGGTGAGCCGCGTGCTCGAGGTCTATGCGTCACTGCCCGAGCGCGAGGGCCTACCGTTTCACTCGATCGAGCACCTCGAGGTGCTGTCTGACGCCGACCTGTCGGCGCTGGTCGGCAGTGGCATCACGGCGTCGATGCAGCCGCTGCACATGCAGTGGCGCGAGGCCGACGGCGGCGACAACTGGGCGCTGCGTCTCGGCGAGCGTGCGGCGACCGGCTACCGGGTGCGAGACGTGATTGACGCGGGGGTGCGGTTGACGCTCGGCTCTGACTGGCCGGTCGCGCAGTACGACCCGAGGCTCGGCATGGCGTGGGCCCGCGGCAGGCACACCCCGGGTGAGGCCTCGGCGCATGTGTTCGAGCCCTCGCAGCGGTTGAGCGGCGCGGAGGCGCTGCTCGCCTACACGCTCTGGCCGGCACTCGCGCGCGGCCACGACGACAGGGGGGTGCTGCGGGCGGGGGCCGTCGCCGATCTCACGGTGTGGGCCAGTGACCCGGTCGAGGCGACCCCCGACGAGTTGCCAGAGGTGCCAATCGTGATGACCGTCGTCGACGGTCGCATCGTGCACGAGCAGTAGGGTCGTGCCTGGGCCTGGGCGCATGATGTGCCATTGAGGCGCTCATACTGCACCTTCACTGGCCGCCCGCTGGGTCGGGCGGTTTTCGCGCGAGATCGAACCGATTTAGCTGTGTAGGGCCTCGCGCTGGGTGCATGACGCGCCGGCGGGGCGTGCACACTGCACCTTCACTGGCCGCCCGCTGGGTCGGGCCTGCTGGTGCCAGCTGTGCTCGTCGTGTCACCGCTGCGTGCTGATCCCATGCCCGGCTCGCTCTTCTGCCACTGTTGCTAATCCCGCACCCTCGCACCCCTGCACCCCAGCCCCGTACCCCAATCCCGCACCCCGCACCCCAACCCCGCCTGGATCCTCGCGACTGTACATGAGGCTCGCGAATGTGCCCCTGAAATACCGCAAGTGAGGGGCACATTCGCGAGCCTCATGTACATTCGCGAGTCGGGTGTCAGGGGTCCCTCGCGGCCAGACCTGCCGGTGCGGCCGCCGGCTCCGATCCCGGTCATGCTCACCCCTGTTGCTTTCCACAGAACAGCGATTTGCGACTTATCCACAGATTGCATGTTTTGGTCTGGGCGGTCCTGCTGGGAAGGCCAAACTCGTGACATGCCGATTGCCGAGAATGCGATTGCGAGGATCGCGCGAGTCTCTTCCCAGCTCGCGCACTTCAGCGCCTTGCTCGGTGCCGGGTACACGCCGCGCGCGCTTGCCGCGAAGGTAGACCGTGGCGATTTTCTGAGGTTGCGACCGGGTTGGTACGTGCCAGCAGAGCGGTGGCGGGAATGGCACGCCGAAGACCGACAGCTTGCGCTCGTTCAGCTTGTCCAGTCAGAGGCACGGTCGTCGCCCATCTTCTCGCACTACTCGGCCGCTGCCCTACACGGGCTGCCTCTGGACGACCGGTCGCGGGCAGTTGCTCACGTCATTGCTCACCCAGGTGGCGTTGGTGCGTCAAGCAGTCGCCTGAAGCGACATCGAATGCAGCTAGACTCGCCCGAAATAACACAGGTGGGGCCGTACTTGTGCACGACCCCCGAACGCACCGTTCGCGACCTTGCGCTTTCCGCCCCGCGACCGTTGGCGCTGAGCGTGGCCGACGCATACTTGCGTGATAACTTTCGCGTCGAGCGGCATATTGATGAAGTCTCTGTCGCCGACTGGCGAGATCGGCTGGGTGAGCGTGCGGCTGAGATCCCGGGCCAGCGCGGTGTTCGAACAGTGCGTTGGATCGCGGCATTCGCCGACGCGCGAGCCGATTCGCCGCTTGAAAGTGTGAGTCGCTATCACCTTGAAAAGCTGGGATTCCAGGTGGCAATCCAGGTGCCCGTGCCTGCACGAAGCCGAGGCAATTATTATCTGGACTTTGAATTTGAGGGCCTCAAGTTCTTTGGCGAGTGTGACGGGAAGAACAAATACACGGACCCGGATCTTCTCAGCGGAGAGACCGCTGAGGAACGGCTATACGCAGAGAAGCGGCGCGCCGATTGGATCGAGGCAACGACCCAGAAACGAATCATTCGCTGGGGCTGGCCCGATGTTGGCACCACTCGGGGGTTCGGCCTGCAGTTGCAGGCCTTCGGAGTGCCGTTACCGGCACGGGGGAGGGTGCTGCTCGGGCAGGCTTGATCCCGCGCGCCCGCAACCGTTGGTGCTGTCGGTGCTGTCGGTGCTGCCGGTGCTGACGTTCGTGCTGCAAGTGCTGGTGCTGGTGGTGCCCGTCGCTGGTTGCTGGTTGCTGGTTGCTGGTTGCTGGCTGCTGCCAATGCTGCTTTACCGAACGTACATGTCGCTCGCGAATGTGCCCCTCGCTAACGGTATTTGAGGAGCACATTCGCTGGCGCTATGTACATTCGATGGATGCGAATTCGTGCGGCGATGGACGCATCGTGCACGAGCGGTAGGGTCGAGTCTGAGTCTGAGTCTGAGTCTGAGTCTGAGCCTGAGCCTGAGCCTGAGCGTGGGTCGGCGCGGCGTAGCAAGCCGGGCCGACGGGCCGCCTAACGGAAGATGATGGTGCGGTCGCCGTCGAGCAACACGCGGTTCTCGGCGTACCAGCCGACGGCGCGACGCAGCACGCGAGCCTCTTCGTCCTGCCCGAGCTGCATGAGCTGAGTCGGGTTGTAGGAGTGGTCGACGCGCACCACGTCTTGCTCGATGATCGGCCCCTCGTCGAGGTCGGTCGTCACGAAGTGGGCGGTCGCGCCGATGAGCTTCACGCCGCGCCCGTGTGCCTGGCGGTAGGGGTTCGCGCCCTTGAAGCCGGGCAGGAACGAGTGGTGAATGTTGATGGCCTTGCCCGCGAGCGCCTCGCAGAGTTCGGGCGACAAGATCTGCATGTAGCGGGCGAGCACCACCAGCTCGATGTGCTGCTCTTCGACGACCTCAAGCACACGGCGCTCAAACGCGGCCTTGTCTTCGGCGTTCGCGATCGCGCGATGCTCGAACGGCACCCCGTAGAAGTCGGCGATGTCGCGCATGGTTTCGTGATTCGAGAGAATGAGCGGCACGTCGATGGGCAGCTGCCCGCCACGCTGGCGGTAGAGCAGGTCGTTGACGCAGTGCGTCGCGGTGCTGCCGAGCACGAGTGTGCGCACCGCACGGCCGACCGTGTCGAGCCGCCAGGTCATGTGGTAGCGCTCGGTGACGGGCGCGAGCGCCTGCTCGAAGCGGGAGTTGAAAGTTTCGGGCTGCGCGACCGCCGATACCTGCAGTCGCATGAAGAACCGGCTGGTGTCGTGCGAGGCGAACTGCTGGCTCTCTTCGATATTGCCGCCGGCGGCCACCACCGCGCCGCTGATAGCGTGCACAATGCCGGGCCCGTCGATGCAAGAGAGGGTCAGCACCCACTGGGTGTCTTCGGTAGCCTGCGCAATCATGTTCACGCTGTCTAACAGTAGTGGAAAGCAGTCGTAACTTTCTGGTGGCCTACCGCGGGGCTTGCTAGACTCGTGACTTGTCGTGACTGGCGAAAAGTGGAGTACCACTGGGAAGCGACTGCACTGCATTGGCCGCTCGCCTGGGCCGCAGAACCTGGCAACATCACACAAAGGGAGACGCACGTGTCGAACCAGTCAGAATTCTTCAACGAGCCCATTGAGGTCGTTGACCCCGAGATCGCGGCGGTGCTCGCGAACGAGCTGAACCGTCAGCGCACCACGCTCGAGATGATCGCGAGTGAGAACTTCGTGCCCCGCGCGGTGCTCGAAGCGCAGGGATCGGTGCTCACGAACAAGTACGCCGAGGGCTACCCCGGTCGCCGCTACTATGGAGGTTGCGAGTTTGTAGACGTGGCCGAGGATCTCGCGCGTGAGCGTGCGAAGTCGCTGTTTGGCGCGGCATACGCAAACGTGCAGCCACACTCGGGTGCGTCGGCGAACGCCGCAGTGCTCAGCGCGATCGCCGAGCCCGGCGACACCATTCTTGGCCTCGAGCTCGCTCACGGCGGTCACCTCACCCACGGCATGAAGCTGAACTTCTCGGGCAAGCTCTACAAGGTCGCATCATACGGCGTCGACCCCGAAACCATGCTTATCGACATGGACGTGGTGCGGGCGAAGGCTCTCGAGCACAAGCCAAAGGTCATCATTGCCGGTTGGTCGGCCTACCCGCGCACCCTCGATTTCGCGGCGTTCCGCGCCATTGCCGATGAGGTCGGCGCGACGCTCTGGGTCGACATGGCTCACTTCGCTGGCCTCGTTGCCGCTGGCCTCTACCCGAACCCCGTGCCGCACGCGCACGTCGTCTCGTCGACCGTGCACAAGACCATCGGCGGCCCCCGTTCGGGCTTCATCCTGACCAACGATCTTGAGCTCTACAAGAAGCTCAACTCGAACGTGTTCCCTGGCCAGCAGGGCGGCCCGCTCATGCACGTGATTGCTGCGAAGGCGACCGCGTTCAAGCTCGCGGCGACCGAAGAGTTTAAGGATCGCCAGGTGCGCACCCTCTCGGGCGCAAAGCTGCTTGCCACCGCACTGACCAGCGAGGCATCGAAGGCTGCCGGCGTTGACGTGCTCACCGGCGGCACCGACGTGCACCTGGTGCTTGCCGACCTGCGCACGAGCGAGCTCGACGGCCAGCAGGCCGAAGACGCGCTGCATGTGGTCGGCATCACGGTGAACCGCAACTCGGTGCCGTTCGACCCCCGCCCGCCGATGGTCACGAGCGGCCTGCGCATCGGTACCCCGGCACTCGCGACCCGCGGGTTCGGCGACGCTGAGTTCGCAGAGGTTGCCGACATCATCGCCCAGGTGCTGCAGGGCAACGGTGACATTGAGGCACTCCGCGGCCGCGTCACCAACCTTGCTGAGGCGTTTCCGCTCTACCCCGGCCTCGAGCAGTGGTAGCCCAGAAGCTCGACGGCACGGCGGCAGCGGCCGCGATCAAGGCCGAGCTGACCGAACGTGTCGCAGCGCTCGCCGCACAGGGCGTGGTGCCCGGCCTTGCCACCGTGCTCGTGGGCGCAGATCCGGGATCGCAGTGGTATGTTGCGGGCAAGCACCGCGACTGCGCTGAGGTTGGCATCGCATCGATTAAGCGCGAGCTGCCAGAGACAGTGAGCCAGGAAGAACTCGAGGCGGTGCTCGAAGAGCTCAACGCGAATCCCGAGTGCACCGGCTACATTGTGCAGTTGCCGTTGCCGAAGCACATCGACACCGATCGCGTGCTCGAGAAGATCGATCCCGCGAAAGATGCTGACGGTCTGCACCCGACGAACCTCGGTCGTCTCGTGCTGAACGCCAACACTGAGATCACTTCGCCGCTGCCGTGCACCCCACGCGGCGTGATTGAGCTGGTCGAGCGCAACGGTCTGTCGTGGGCAGGCAAGCACGTCGTGGTCGTGGGGCGCGGCGTCACGGTCGGCCGCCCGATCGGGCCGCTGCTCACTCGTCGCGAATACAACGCGACCGTGACCCTCACTCACACTGGCACGGCTGATCTTTCGGCCGAGCTTCGCCGCGCAGACGTGATCGTGGCGGCTGCCGGGGTTGAGGGCATTGTGCGCACCGAAGACGTCAAGCCTGGCGCGATCGTGCTCGATGTTGGGGTGTCTCGCAAGGTAGACCCTGAGACGGGCAAGAGCCGGGTGGTCGGCGACGTCGACCCCGCAGTCGCAGAGGTTGCTGCTTGGGTCTCACCAAACCCCGGTGGGGTGGGCCCGATGACCCGCGCCTTGCTGCTCAAGAATGTTGTTGAGGTTGCTGAGCGCCAGCTCGCCAACTAATTCGACCTGCGTAAAGCTCCGGTGCGCCTCATGCGAGCCGGAGCTTTACGCATGTGTGCGTGGTTATTCGCTCTCGAGCAGGAGCCCCATGCGGCTAGCCTGCAGCAGCGCTTCGTCGCGGCCGTTGACACGCAACTTGCGGTAGACCGATGCGAGGTGCTTCTTCACCGTTCCTGCGGTAATAAAGAGCGCGGCAGCGGCTTGGTTTGCGCTTCGGTGCTCAGCGATAGCGCTGAGGGTGCGCAGTTCCATTTCAGTGAGGCGCTCGTAGCGGCGACTTCGCAACAGCTCCGGAATAGCTTCGACCGTGGCGACGAGATCACATACCCCGGCCGCCTGCGCGGCGAGAGCGAGCTCGAGAAGCATGTCGTGTGGCACGCTGCGCAGCACTGAGCGCAGGCCGTGCTTGTGTAGCAGATCGGTGGCCGTGTCGAGCGCCAGAAAGGCCTCGTTTTGTCGTTTGCAGTTCCATGCGGCAACCGCTGCGATCAGTGACTGGGTGAGTCTTTGCCTCGCCGTGGTCCCAGGAGTGCCGATTTGCTGGGCTTGCAGCAGCGCCTCGACATCTTCACCCGCATAGAGCGAAAGACGGGCGCGCTCGAGTCGCACCTGAACGGAGTTCTCGCTGCACTGGGCGAGCAGATGATCGGCTTTGGCGAGGTCGCCGCTCGTGGTGCGCAGCAGGGCTTGATAGCAGAGCAGAAACTCAGTCCAGGCTCCATTCGCGGGCAAGATACCCGCAAGGTTCTCAAGGCTGGCATCAATGTGCGCGAGGGCTTTCCCGTTGCCGTGTGTATTGCGCAGCGAGGCGGCTTCGGCGATCAGCAGGAGCGGCCAAGCTTCGATGCGGTCGAGATATGGGGTGAGTTTTGTGACCGCGTGGTACAGCTGAAACTCGTCTTCAAGCTCGTATGAAAGGTGTGCGCGCGCGATTTCGGCACCGATCCAGGAGATGCCGGGAGCCGATACCTGGTGGGCGGCATGCCAGGCGTCCATTTCTGCGAGCACACGGGCGCACTCGTTCATGTTGCCGTCGAGCGCCTCGGTGAAGGCGAGCTCGCTGAGTGCGGTCAGCACCCAGCGTGATCCAGATTGTGTGTCGGTGACGGTGCGTGTGGAGTCGAAGGAAAAACCGGCCCAGGGTTTCGCGATCTTTCGTTCGGCGAGCTGCTGCAATTGCTGCAGGTTTCGGCGCGCGCGGTCGAAGTCGCCGACCATGAGTGCGGTTGTTGCTGCCTCTCGGAGGTACGTGGGCAGTGAGCCGGCGAAGGTCATGGCGGTGCGCAGGGGAATGTCGCCGAGTTTTTCGTCTTGCCCGGTAAGGCGGGCAGGTGTGAGTCTGCTCTCGAGGTGCAGCATCAGGGAGTGTGCGTCGTCGAGGCGACCAAGCAGGCGGGTGAGCACCATGGTTTGGAAGAGGAGAGGCAGGTGGATCGGGCCGGGTGCCGTGGCGCTGCCTTGTGGCAGCCGCAGTTTGAGCGCGTGATGCCAGAGCCCTACGAGGTAGTGAATGGTCGAGGGGGCAGTGTGTGGCTGTGGAAGCTCGAGAAAGAGGAGTGCGCCGATGAGTGTGGGGTGGGCAACCAGCACGTCTTCGGGCAGGCTACGTAACAGCGGTGTGCAGATTTCGGTTTCGTCGGTGATGAGGCTGAAGTTGTGGGCGAGGAGCCGTTCGGCTGCGTCGTAGTCTTCGGCCGCGCAGAAGAGCCTGAACGCGGTGAAGGGTGCCGTGAGTTCGATGTCTGTTGCGCGGTCGCGGTAGAGAGTTTTGCGTGTGGCGAAGTCGATGGTCTGTGTGGCGTGTGTGTTGAGGGGTGCTTTGACTGCGGGGTGAATGCGGTACGAGGTGGAGTCTGATCGGTGTGTTTCGATGAGCAGGCCGCGGTCGATCACCTGGTGCGTGATGGTGAGCGCGGTTTCGGGGGTGGTTCCGAGTAGTCGGGCGGCTTGGGTAAGGCTGATGGCGTCGAGTTGTGAGGCGGCGAGGATCACCTCTCGCGCGGGCGGCTCGAGCAGGTTGAGGTGGTCGTGTGCGAATTCTGTGAGGTTCGCGATCGGGTCGAAAGCGCGTGGATCCTCGGCGGGGTTCCACGTGCGGCCGTGCGGGGTGTTCAGGTAGAGATGGTCAGACCCCAGTTGCAGCGTTGCGGCGACTGCGAGGGGCCATCCTTCGCACTGTTTCAGCGCGAAGTTGAGTTGTTCGCTGTGGGGCGTGCCGAGCGCTGCGGCGAGTTCGAGGGATTCGCTCTGGCTGAGGGCGAGGTCGGCGGGGCCGATGACTCTGACTCGTGTGCGGGCCGAGATGAGTCGGCCATCGAGCAGGGAGAGTCGTCTGGCGATCACGACGATGGAGAGTTGTGGTGCTGCGGCTGAGAGTTCGGCGATGGCGAGGTCGTTGACCTGGTCGCTGAGGTGATGATAGTCGTCGATGACGAGGGTGACGGGGTGTTGGAGGCTTCGCGCAAGGCGAATGATTGTTGCGTCGGCGTAGCCTGCGGCGGAGTTCTCGGGGGTGTGAGGGGTGGAGTCGTGCGTGCGATGGCTGGCGAGTTCAGCGGTGAGTGCTTCCCAGAGCATGGCAGGGCTGTCTGGGGCGCAGCGCAACCAGATCACTCGTTCGCGTTCGGTATCTGGGTTGCCAGTGGTGTGAGCCGCACCCGAACCTGTGCAATTGCGTCCGTCGCCGATCCACGCAGCGACGGTGCGCGATTTGCCGTACCCCATGGGCGCGCAGACGGCGATGAGGCGTCGTGATGAGGTGTCGCTGCTTTCTTCAAAGAGCCGATCGAGAAGACGCTGCCGCAACGGCCACGTCGTGCCGGTTGTGTGATGGGCGCGCGGGCTCGTGAAGGCAGCGACCGTGCGCTCTTCGGGTGCCTGCATTGGGTGCCTCGCTGCGGGTGGTGTGGACTGGGGATAGGGAAGGTGAAGAAGAGGTGGAAGGTTTGGGTGAAACTGCTGATGAGTGGTGCCGTGAGTCATAGCCTAGTGTGTGAGTTCTGCTCTCTAGTGTGTGAGCTATGTTCTCAAGCATAGGGAGTTCTCCACTGGGGATGGAGAATACCGGGCGCGTGTGCGACTCTCTGGGCTGGGCGGAGCCTGCGGGAGTCGCTACCGAGAGCGCCTGAGAGTAGTTACGGTGTCGCACACAGAGATGGAATCGACGCAGAAAGGAACGGTGTGGGGAAGCCAGGAAAGCATGCGATTCGGTCGGTCGCGCTCGCGTTGAGCGTGCTCGTCGGGTTTGCTATGCCTCTGGGGGACTCCGCGCTGGCTGTGGCTGACCCTGTCGTGACTGCCCCGCTCTCGATGGCGAACGATGGATCCGTTGTTTCCCCTTCTGATGAGCCTGCCACGGGGACTGGCGGTACGTCTGACCCCGAGCCATCTCCATCGCCGGACACTGGACTTGAGGTCGATCCAGAAGTGTCGCCTGATGATGCTGAAGCTGAGTTCGACGGCGACTTGGGTGCGGAGCAATCGCAAAGTGACTTGCTCGACGAAAACGCTGAACTCGAAGCGGAGTCCCCTCCCGTCGTTGCACGCGTCGCGCCTGGCAGTGATTACTGCACCGCGCCCGCGATGCTCAACAGTGATCGCTATGTGAATGCATTTTCGTTCACTGGCACTGGGCATACGCAAACGGGTCGCTTCGCTTCCCCAATATCGGGCACGCTGAACGGTCTGGCGACGGCGCCTGACGGCTCGGCCGTCTACGCGGCATCCTGGGGCTCAAGCACGTATCGTATTCAGCGCATGGGTGCTGACGAAGACAACGGCTCTATCATCGTTACTGAAACGGTGACGAGTGGCAACAACGGAGCGCCACCGGTGGTCGGTGCCATCGACCCGACGGGTACCTACTATTACTTCGGACATTTCACTCCTTCACCTGGTTCTAACATCAACGTGCAAAACTATCTACAACTCTTTGCAGTGAACATCAGGACGAACCAATGGATCGGCAGGGTTGGCCAGGTCACATTAGGCCAGTTCAACGGCAACACTGGCACACGAGAGGGCGACATCGCCTTCAACTCAAATGGTGACATGTGGATTGTGTGGAGTCGTGGCACGAGCACCACTGCGAGCCGGTTGTTCTCAATCGATGCGGTGAACCTGCCAGTGGTTGAGGGAAGCGGCAACATTTCGACGACGACTCGTGGTGGGCTCACCGGCACATCTGGGTGGGTGTGGAATGGCCTCGCATTCAATGATGCTGGACAGCTGTGGGCAATGAGAAGCAACGGCACTACCAGCGCCTACCAGCAGGCGGTGACCACTAATTCTGGCACGGTGAATGCGCTGACAGGCAGTGCTACAACCGTCTCACCGAACTTCGCCGCGAACGACATCTCGAGTTGCGGGCCGAATCTGCCGCAGGTCTCGCTCACGACGAACGTTGCAAGTCGCTTCATTCCGACCGACGAATTTGGGGTGTCGATTCGACGCGGCGATGAGGTGTTGGTCTCGGCAGCGACGAGCGGTGGCGCGCCGAGCGCGCAGACTTCGACCATGCGAGTCTCGAAACCCACCACCAACTTCACGCTCGTGCAGACGCCCACGATGAGCACGCTGCCCAGTGACTACACCACAACATACGGTTGTGTCTGGCAAAGTGACGGCAGCGAAGCGGTGGCGCCTGGTACGACGCTGCCCTTCATTTCTGGTGACAACGTCTGGCGGGTGGCTTTGCCGAATGTCACTGGTACTTCGCGAGACCAAGACACGCTTGACTGCGCTATCACCAATACGGCACGCCCCGACTCCGAGGTGCTCCCGAAGATCGTGGTGAAAAAGGCCATGAACGGTTCGCGTTTGGCGAATACCGACCAGTTTGAAATGCAGGTGCTGCGTCAAGATCAGACAGTTCCGCTCGAAACTTCGGTCACTGCAGGGTCGGGTGCAATCGTCACCCCCGGCACAGGGCAAACTGAGCCGGTGCTTGCCCAGCCCGGCTACGGGTATGTCATCGGTGAGGCAGCCGCAGGGTCGACCGTGCTCACCGACTACACGACTGATTATCAGTGCGTGTGGAGCGGTGACAGCGCGCTGTTTGCGCGCGGCGCGTTGACCGTGGGGTCAAATGGGCAGATGCAGAGTGTGTTGCCGATTATCCCTCGTGAACGTAGTGGGCAGACGCTCACGTGTACGATCACCAACAAGGTGAAGCCTGCCTCGGCGATGGTATGTGAAGCGACCCTGTACGCGGTGAATACCAGCGACGGAAACGTTCACGCGTACAACACGACAGGCACCCGTGGGAGCCTCAAGTTCACTGCCCCCACAGACACCCGCAACGGTCTTGCGATCAATCGCGACGGTACCGAAGCGTTTGTGTATGGTTCAAATGGTACGCATCCACGAATAACCAGGTGGACACCGGCCGGTGGTGTGCAACAGGTCAATAGCGGTAACGTGTTGTCCGTTGCAGCGGGTCATACACTTGGGACGACAGTAGATTCGAACCGCGCGATTGCTGGCGCAGTCGACCCTGTCACGGGCTACTTCTATTTCGGCGGGTATACGGCGGGTGCTACGCCTCGACTCGAACTGTTCGTGTATCCCGGCACGGGAACCCAGTACTGGCAGGCCGCACGCATTGATGTGCCTGGTGGCGACAACCGAACTACGAACAACGGTGACTTGACGTTCGACTCTGATGGCAATCTCTATTTCGTGTGGAGCCCGACTGGGGCCACAAGTCAGACGGTGCTCGCAAGTCTTGACTCCTCACTCGTGCCGCGCACAATGCCGGCATCGCCGAGCAGTATCAGCTCAGCGGTGAGGCTTTCACGACTGAGCGGGCAAAGCGCGCCCTACAACGGCATTGCATTTGATTCAGAGGGCAGGCTCTTCGCGACCTATGATGGCGGGTATGTCGGGATGAACCCTGCTACGGGGGCAGTTCTCGGGGGGCCGTGGACGACGAATGCGACGAACTTGGTCGATATGGCCAGTTGCGCTCTCCCGCCGAAAATGGTGTTGCAGAAGCGGGTGCTCTCACGCGGCGGGGACTCGCATCAGTTCGCCCTCAGTATTCACGGAGACACTGTTGCCACGAGCCCAGTGATGGCAGGCGCGACAACGAGCGGGCACACGACCGGGCTGCAGGTTGAACGAGCTGGCTCCACCGCAGTGACCGCGGGACATGCATACACCATTCGTGAGACCCCGGTAGGGTTCAGCGGATTTGGCGCCCCGTTCAACTACACCACCAGCTACAGTTGCGCCTGGGCCGATTCTCCGACGACGGTGTTTGCGTCGGGTTCACTCTCGACGGTCTCAGGGATGAGCTATCGTCAGGCAACCCTGCCAGTGATTCCCGACGATCGAGGCGGTCAGCAACTCGTCTGCACGATCGAGAACTCGGTGTTGAAGGTGAGTAAGACCGCGACTGAACTCAACTCGAGCACCCCGGTCGCCAACGGCACCGCAATTGATGCGGAGGGCACCCTGCAGTATGCCCTGCGCTTTGACAACAGCACCGGTCAGGGCACAGTCGCGGTGCAGTTCTCGGACCATCTGTACGATGTGCTCGATGATGCGTACCTCGTCGACGCAAGCGGCAACGAACTCGTCGGCGATGCGGCGATCCAGAGCTACCTGAACGCCAACACGGTAAACATTTCGGGTGTAACACCAGTCGTCTGGGTTCCTGCCAACAAGCGGATCGACATCGTCGGAACGATAGCCCCGGGTGCTATTGGCACAGTGACCATTCGAATGAAGGCGCGCACGAATCAGTACGATTTCGTGAATCGTGAGGGCTCTGCCGCAAGTTCTGAGAACCCCCTCGACGGCTATCGGCTACGCAACTACCTTACTCCTCGGTCTGAAGACCCCCCAGCGACGTGCGTGGTCACGCCAGGTGTTGACCCGCTCTGCACAGACCACCCGATCAGGTCTTGGAAGATGGCGAAGGGTTCGCTTCCCGCAAACACGGCGAGACTGCACGCTGGCGGCAACACGCACTACCGGGTCTCTGCGACCAAGCTGAACTCAGCCACCTCGCTTGGGGGACTGGTACTGACCGATGACCTCACTCAGGTGTTCAAGACAGCCGGTTGGGCGCCAGATGCGGCAGTGCCCGCGGGCGCACTGGGTCACGGTGTATATCTCTTCAACCAGGCAGGCAATCCAATCAACCTCGCGGGAACGGTGGTGGGTGTTCCTGTTTCAGTGCAAGACGTCACCACCCCGGTGAAAGATGGCAGCGGCCACTGGATTGTGACTTCTGGGGCTCCGTTGACATTGCCCTCAAACACGTGGCGCGTTGAGATGTGGTTCGCGGTGCAAGCTGGCGAACGCCCCGCTTTCAACGATGGGGTGACCAATTACCCGAATGGCTTGCCCTGGAATTACTCGGGCACGCCTGCGAACCCGTGGGCGGGTGAGAACGCTCCCGGCACGGGTGATCGATTCGTGAACTATGCGACAGGCGCGGCGACGCTGAGCCCGAACAGCTGCATCACAGGGGCAGCCCCGCTCCCCGATGTCAGCATCGCGCCCGACGCGGTGCCCTCGCCGGTGGCTGACCCGAACTTTCCCGCGCAATGCCAGGTGCAACACGAACTCAGCGCTAACTACTTCACGATTCGCAAGGATGCTGGTGGCGTAGGCGTCGCCCCCTACGCCGATGACACTGCCTGGGACCCAGACCCCACGGGGCTCTGGAACATGGTCGGTCACGAGTTCGAGGTTCGCGACAACCTCGCGGGCAACACCATGTCGACGTACCCGTCGAAATACTTCTGCCGTGCTGACTACGACCCAAGAACCCCGCAGAACTGGGACGACGTCAATGAGGAATGGATTCTCGGCCAGCCCTCTGGCTGGAACGGGCAATTCACCTCGACTTCGATGACGGGGGACTGGGGCGAGGACTCCGAGATACTTGCGATCCTCAAGTCGTGGAATTCGGTGCACCCAGACCCGGGGGAGCAGCTGCCGCTGTGCGCCACGATTTACCCGATTGCACCGCCGAGCGGGCAGGAAGGCCGTTGGCGCTCCGAGAACTTGCCTGCAGGTGACTTCTGGCTGCTTGAGACGAAGGCCCCTGGCTTTCAGGCGAATACTTCGGCGTCTGCCACCAGGCCTATCCCCGGAATGCAGTTGCTGGCGCAACCGGTCGCTTTCCGTGTGTGGCCCGATGCCGATGATCCCATTCCTGGTGAGCCGCAATCGCATCATGGGCGCGGACAGCTCGACGTGTCGCCGAGCGGACAGTTCAACGACTTCATCAACCGGTGCGAGCCCGGCAACCGAGACCCGATCACCGGCGATTTTTACCCCGGCGGCACGATCGCGGAACGGCCGACGGCCTGTGTGAACCCCACCGGTTACCTCATGCTTGTGAAAGATGTGGCTCCGGCTCCCCTGCCGCTCACCGGCGGTCAGTGGCTGGTGATTCTCACCACGGGCGGTGCTGTCGTGTTGGTGCTCGCCTTGGCTGGAGTGTGGTGGTGGCGTAGACGCCAAACCACAGCACCCGCAGAACCCCCGGCTTCGGGAGGCGAATCGAGCTGATTTCCTCTCTCAGACCCAAGATCCATACTCAAATTTTCAATCAACGTAACGATTCTTTGACAAAGGAGAACACCATGAAGAATCACAGCAAGAAGCGGGGACTTCTCGCTTCGGTTGGGGCGCTGGCAACCGCCGCCGCCCTCGTGCTGGGCGGATCGGTGGCGGCTTCCGCAGCGCCGACCATTCTGCCCACGGAAACCCACGGTAACCTGCACATCACCAAGTTGAGCACCCCGAACGGCGGCGGTGTGACGAGCAACGGTACCCAAGTGGTAACCCTGCCCACCGGCGCGGAACCGATTCAGAACGTCACCTTTGCAGCCAAACGAGTGATCAGCTACTACCCGACTGCAGGTGATCCTATCAACGATCTGGTGACGGTGGATCTCAGCACCAACGCCGGATGGGCCGCTGCTGCCGCGCTGCAGTACGACGCAGTCGGCGACACTTGGAGCACAGAGCCAGGCGCTGTCGCGGTAACCGTAAACTTCGGTGCTATTTCGAACGACATCACTGACGCCAACGGTGAGGCAGGCTTCAACCTGCCAATCGGCCTGTACCACGTGGAGGAGACCGTGACCCCCGCCGGCGTCACCCCGGCCGCACCGTTCCTGGTGACTATTCCGCTCACCAACCCGGTTACTCTTAACGACTGGATGTACGACGTGTACGTCTACCCCAAGAACGCGCAGACCAGCTTCACCAAGTCGGTCAACGATGAGAACGCCTATGTGGCGGGTGACGATGTGGTCTGGACGCTCAATGCTGACATTCCACGCAAGAACAATGCCACATCGGGCCCGGCAGACTGGGCTGACATCACGGCGTTCACCATCTCGGACACCCTTGACGCGAACCTCGAGTTCCCGGCGGCAGCGGACGTTGTCGTGAACATCGTCGACGCTACCGGAGCCAACCTCGGTACCCAGCCTGCGCTCACCACCGACTACACGCTCAGCGCCGCAAACCCGCTCGTGATGACGTTCAACGCGACCGGTCTTGCGAAGCTGAACGCGGTGGTTGCCGCTAACCCTGGCGCACAGGTGAAGATGACCATCACCACCGAGGTGAAAGACTCTGTCCCCGTAGGCACCGCGATGACCATCAAGAACGGTGGTTTGACCACGTCGCTGCAGTACACCTTCGATAACGGTACCCCTGAGGATCCGCAGCACCCGAACGAGCCCGAGACCCGCTTCCGCAGTTTCACGTTCGAGAAGGTTGCCCACGGCACCCCTGCAACCAAGCTGCAGAACGCAGTCTTCGGCCTCTACGAGACAGAGGCGCTCGCTGCTGCCGGCGCGGCAGGCACCGCGCTCATCGAGAGTGCTCCCAGCACCGCAACCGGCGTGGTCACATTCAACGATGTGCGTGTCTCGGACTTCCAGAACAATGAGGTGCAGACCGCAGGCGCGAAGGCTAATCCGCTCGACCCCACTTGCACGTTGCGCAACGAGGACTTCCGGGTCTACTGGCTGTCGGAGCTTGTCGCACCAACCGGTTACGAACTGCTCGCAAAGCCGCTGCCGGTCATCGTCACGACCGCGGGTGCAGTCGTACAGGTCGCAGTCGACGGTGCCGGCTACGCGCAGTACAACGCTGACTGCTCGCCGGTCACCGTCGCAAACCCGCTGAGCCAGGTGCAGAACGTGCCCGCAAACGCCGGTTTCGTGCTGCCACTCACCGGTGGCACCGGCACCGTGCTGCTCACCGTGCTCGGCATCGGCATCCTCGCCGTCGTGCTCGTCGTCGCACGTCGTCGTCGCGGCGCCGAGGAGCTGGCCGAGTAACCGGCGGATTGGGGCGAGGATCGCACGTGGCTTGTGCCGCGATCCTCGCCCCAACAGCCAAACAGTCAGAGCATCGCAGGAGAGGAGGAGCCCACCATGACGCGAACACTCGTACGCGACACCGCGGGCTCCTCCGACCCTGCGATTGACGCGCGAGAGTCAGCTGGCGCACCGAACGACGGGCAGAACCAACTGGCTGATACACCAAGTCCGAAATCACGCATTCGCAGCAGGAGCCTGCGGGCGCCGATCGTGCTACAACTCGCTGCAATGATCGGCATCGGGGCACTGCTTTACCCAAGTGCCGCGGATTGGTTCTCAACGCGCAACCACAACTCCGAAGTCTCGGGCTATGTACAGGCCGTTGCACAGCTGCCAACAGCAGCCCGTCTGCAGAAACTTCAGGTCGCGAAAGACTACAACACGCACATTCCAGCAGGGACGCTGCGTGACCCTTACGGTGCCGACGGTGATGCTGAACTCAACGAAGACCTGGCATACCAAGCGTACATACAGGTCCTGCAGGTCAGCGATAGCGGTGTCATCGGTGAAATGAGCTATCCCCGGCTCGGTATCGGCTTACCGATCTACCATGGAACTGGTGAGAGCGCGATCTCGAGAGGTGTCGGTCACCTCTATGGATCTTCGCTGCCAGTTGGAGGGCCCTCGACCCACGCCGTACTCACCTCGCATTCTGGGCTTGTGCAGGCCTCGCTCTTCACACGACTGCCACAGGCCGCCGTCGGTGATACCTTCCAAGTCACTGTGCTTGGTGAGACCCACCATTATGCGGTCGAGAGCATCGAAACCATCGAGCCTTTCATTACCGATTCCCTCGCGATCGTACCTGGCGAGGATCGGGTCACGCTGATCACCTGCACCCCAATAGGTGTCAACAGTCACCGACTGCTCGTGCACGGCGTACGTATCGCTTCCCCAGTAAGCGATGGCACTCACACGCTCGCAGGTGACGGCCGCACCGCGGGATTCCCCTGGTGGGCTCTGCTCTTTTTGGGCGGATCGGCCGCAACCGCCTACTTACTCTTCGTGCCACCCAAGCACAGAGAGCGCAAGCGGGGCAGCGCTTCGCCACAGAACAACATGAAGACGCAGAATTTGGCCCACAGCCAGGAGGTGAAGCCATGATTGCAGCTATCGCAAGTCGCACACGCCGAAGCGTCGCGCTGGGGGTGACCCTCATCTTGGCGCTTGCGTTCACACCCCTCAACGTGTCAGCCGCAAGTGCTCTGTCGCCCATCCGACCCGCGGAACAACCAACCGGCCCATTCACGATCGAGATACACAAGTTCGAACAGCCTGACGCCCTCGGTCAAACTGCGAACGGTCTGCCGCAAGATACCACCGGCCTCACCCCCGTTCGTGACGCCGACTTCACCGCCATACGCGTGCCCGGTATCGACCTCACGACAAACGCAGGCCAGGCCGCAGCCGCAGCGCTCGACCTCGATGCTGCCGCAGCGCTCGTTGCGGGGGAGCCCATCGCAGCGAGCGACACCACCGACGCGAACGGCAATGCCACGCTGGGACCGTTGGCGCAGCCCGGCCTCTACTATGTGCAAGAGACGGTGACTCCTGTCGGCTACGTAGGCGCCGCACCATTTCTCGTCGCGTTACCCCTCACTGATCCCGTTGCGCTGAACAGTTGGCTGAGCGTCGTGCACGTGTACCCGAAGAACGCGCCAGTGGGCATCACGCTCGACGTGATCGATCAAGCCGCGGTCAAGCTCGGCGATATTGTTCACTGGCTTTCAAAATCCGACATTCCGACCACGCCCCAAATTGACGGATATCGGGTGGTGCAACGCGTCGACCCGAAGCTACGCATCGTTGATGGTGATGATCACATCACCGTTGGATTCGATGTTTCTGGCGCACCTCTGCTTGTGCTTGGAACCCACTACACACGCACCGTCGACCGGGTCACCGGTCAGATCACCATCGATGTTCTTCAAGCAGGGCTCGACGAGCTCGAAAATGTCATCAAGCTGCACCCGGGGGCGAAGGTGACAGTTGGATACCAAACAAATGTGCTCGACGAGGGTGCTCTCATCAATGAGGCCCTCCTGTACGCGAGCCGCGCCACTATCGACGGGGATCCTGGCGCACCGCCCCCAGTCAGCGATACCAACGTCACGAAGTGGGGGCCGATCGCGGTGCGCGTGCACGAACGTGGCAACCCATCGAACCTCATCCAGGGCGCAACAGTGAAGCTCTATCTGAGTGAGCAGGATGCGCGTGACGGCACAAACCCCATCGAAGTATCGGGCGTAAGCGAGTGGACCACAGATGTGAACGGTATGCTGCACATACCTGGTTTACGGTTCTCGACCTTCGCGAACGGCCTCGATCGAGACCGGAGTGACCCGCTCTTTCGTTACTACTGGGTCATGCCCACCTACTACCCAACAGGGTGGACAGGCGAGAAGTATCCGCTACCCACCACCGTTTTCTCGACAACCGACTTTGACCTGCTCCAGTTCGTCGTCTGGCGTGAACGAGGGGGGCTTCCCGACACCGGTGCACAAATTGGTGGTGCCGCGATTCTCGGAACACTGCTCATAGTCGGCGGACTGGTGTTTCTTCGTCGACGACGCAAAGAAACCGAAACGGAAACCTCAGAACAATGACGCCTCGGCGCAAGCGGCAGCTCGTGCTGAACATTGTGCTGCAAGTGCTCGCAATGATCGGCATCGGCCTGCTTGTGTACCCAGAGGGTGCAAACTGGGTGAACTCCCTGAGTCACAACTCTGAAATTTCTGGCTATGTACAAGGTGTGCAAAACACTCCGGCCGGAGAAAGAAAAGCCATTCTCGATGCGGCATACGCATACAATGACGAGTTGGAGCCAGGCCCCCTGACTGATCCATACATTTCGATGGCAGAAGACGCTGTCTTGCGCAGCGAACTGTATGACGCATACGAAGAAATGTTGCGGGTGAGTGGCACCGAGGCGATCGGTACGGTGAACTACCCTCGGGTCGGAGTGGCGCTGCCGATCTATCACGGCACCTCTGAAGAGGTGATCTCGAAGGGTGCCGGGCATATGTATGGCACCTCGCTGCCTGTTGGCGGACCCTCAACACGAGCCGTATTAACTGCGCATAGCGGGCTCGCGCACGCAAAACTGTTCACGCCCCTTCACAAGGCCGCAGTCGGTGACACCTTCTGGATCAGCGTACTTGGAGAAGACCATTACTACGCGGTACGAAAGATAGAAACCGTCGAACCCGGTGACACGAAGTCTTTCGAGATCATCGAAGGCGAAGACTGGGTCACACTTTTCACCTGCACCCCTATCGGAGTGAACAGCCACCGACTCCTCGTGCACGCCCAACGCATTTCTGATCCCGAGACGGCTGGTCTCGAAGCCATCGCTGGTGACGGGATTCCCGCAGGGTTCCCATGGTGGGCTGTCTGGTTTGTGGGCGGGTCGCTGCTCGTCGGTCTCGTGCTGTTCGCGCCTCCGCGCAGGAAGAAGCAGAAGAAGCCTGCGCCAGGTGCAGGTGCAGGTGCAGGTGCTGGTGCTGGTGCTGGTGCTGGTGCTGAAGCTGGTGAGGCTGCTTCTTAACGGTCGTCTCGGGTGCGCTCGAGGGCGTCAGTTGTCGCTCACAGGTGGGTTGATTTCGGGGTTATACACAGATTTTTGAATCTGGTGCTGAAGCTAGTTGTTGCGCAATTATGCTGCTTTCATTGCGCCCGACCGGGTGTGAGAATAGAGGCGTGAGCGTGGAAACCCTGATCAATCTTCTCGCTGTCGTTGGCAGCGCTATTACGTTGTATTTTTTGTTGCGCCGGCCTATCGATCTTCTTGAGTCGAAGTTAGAAGGGCGTATTGATGCGCTTGAATCGAAGAATGATGCTCGATTTTCTCGAGTAGAAGAGAAGATCGACGGCGTGCACAGTGAATTGGTTGAGTTTCGACTCGAAACGCGAGAAGTGCTTGCGCGGCACGATGAACGCATCACCTCGCTTGAGATGCAGCGACCGAGGCTGCAAATGCGCAGTTAAGCTTGCAAACAGTTGACACTGGAGTCATGACCAAGGTTGGTCGCCACGGTCATCGCCCCCCGAACACAGTGTTCACAGGCGTCAGCAAAGTAGACTTCCTGTGTGCCAGCAATACTTGACACCCTTACTGCGACCGTGACTCCAGCTCTGTTCGGCATCGACTGGCTCGACCCCGAAACGCTCCTGAAAGCAGGCGGGTGGGCTGCGCTGATTCTCGCAATCGCCTTCGTCTTTCTCGAAACCGGCGTGCTCGTGCTCGCCTTTCTTCCCGGTGACTCACTTCTGTTTACTGTCGGCCTGTTCTCAGCGACCGGCATCATCGACGTGCCGATCTGGTTGACCTGTCTGCTGCTCTTCACCGCGGCAGTTGCCGGTGACCAGACCGGTTTTACCATCGGGCGAAAGCTTGGCCCCGCCGTCTTCAACCGTGAAAAGAGTCGATTCTTTAACCCCCAAAACGTGCAGCGCACACACGAATTCTTTGAGAAGCACGGCCCGAAAGCCATCATTATCGCTCGATTCTTGCCGGTGTTTCGCGCCTTCGTGCCCGCAGCGGCAGGCGTCGGCGAGATGAGCCGCCGCCACTTTCTTACCTACAACGCCATCGGCGCGTTGCTGTGGGCGGTGGGGGTGACCCTGCTCGGCTACTTTCTGGGGCAGATACCGTTTGTGCGCGAGTACAGCGAGATCTTTATTATCGTGCTCGTGCTGATTCCCGGCATTCCGATTCTCATCGAACTGTTCAAAGCGTTCAACGCGTGGCGCGCCGGTCGCCGCGCTGACCACTGAGCCGCAGACGCCAGCGACTTTTTGCTGCGAATTCCTTGCGAAGCCCCGCGCAGGGCATCATTTCGTGGCATGCTAACCCCATGAAGCTGAAACTCATTGCACTTGCCGCCGCCGCGTCGGTGGCACTCATTTTGACCGCGTGCAGCACCACAACCAACTCGGGGGGCGACGCGTCCATCGGCGGTGACATCGTTGCGCCAGTCACGATGGGCGTCAATCAGCTGCAGGGCGCAGAGGTTGAGTTGGTCGTTGGGCAAGCGCTGAACATTGACACCGAATCGCTCGCGGTCGACAGCTATACCGCTGAAATATCTGACGCGAAGGTGCTGGAGTTTACGCAGGGTGGCACAAGCGGGGGCGCCGAGTTCAACCCCGGGCTTCTCGCGCTCGCCGAGGGCAGCGCTGAGGTGACGCTGATCAACGACCAGGGCGGCATTCAGCCACTCGATTTCACCGTGACGGTCGTCGCGCGCTAAGTATTCGTTGCGCCGCAGGCGAGCCCGTCTGCGGGGGTGCTGATCCTCGCATCTGCTATGTGTCGTACGCCGACGCTACAGCGAACTCGCTGGCACCGAAAACGTGTCGCAAGCGTTGGCGCCCTGCTCGTAGCCGGTCTCGAACCAGCGCTGGCGCTGCTCAGACGAGCCGTGAGAGAAGGCGTCTGGGTTGACACGCTGGCCCGAACGCTGCTGAATGTTGTCGTCGCCAACCGCGGCGGCGGCATTCAGCGCGTCGGCCATCTCTTCGCGTGAGACGGGCTGCATGAACGTGTTGCCGTTCTGGTCTTGAACTGAGGAGGCGTCTTTCACCCAGGCGCCTGCGTAGCAGTCGGCCTGCAGCTCGAGTCGCACCGAACCCGAGGCGGCGCCGGTGTCGTTGCCGACCTGGCTGAGCTGGCCGGTGATGTTCGAGATGTGGTGACCCCACTCGTGCGCGAGCACGTACATCTGCGCGAGCGGGCCTGCCGTGGCACCGAAGTCGCTGCGAAGGGTGGCGAAGAAGTCGGTGTCGACGTAGATTGACTCGTCGCCCGGGCAGTAGAACGGGCCGACCGCGTTCGACGCGGTGCCGCAGCCCGACTCGGTGGCGCCGGTGTAGAGCACGACGCCCGGCTTGCGGTATCCGCTGTCGAACTGGCCATTCCAGTAGACGTCGAGCGAATCGGTGGCGGCTGCCATGCGGCAGTTGTCGTCTTTGTTCGCGTCTGCACCGGTCTTGCAGTTATCGAGTTCGCTCGTCTGCTCGCTCGACTGGCCGCCGCCGGATACCACGCCCGCAAGCGGAGTCAGATCTACCCCAAGCAACTGCGACGCGAAGAACAGCACGAGCACGCCGATCAGGCTGCCGCCGCCGATCGCTGCGGTGCGCCCGCCTCTGCGGCGCTGCACCTTGCTGGTATCGATCCGCGCGTTGTCGTTGAACGTCATCGTCGCTCCTCAGCTCTGGTGCGGTTTGGCGGGCCTTCTGTGGATGGCGAGATCGTTTCGGCTGTGTCGCCGCATGGTGCCGATCTCTGCCTCTAAGCATAGAGAGCAATCACCGAGCCGCAGAAACGCCTCTCGGCGGAAGGCCGCTCGAAGCGGCGAAAAATGGAGCCCGGGGTTACTGCGGCCCGGCTGTTCAATTGTAGCGGCTTCTCAATTTCGTGGGAGAGGGCTTGCGCCCGGTGAGCTTCATCTTTATGTTCGGGGGTGAAGCTCGCGGGGCGGGTATTGACCGCGCGATGCCCGTTAGCCGAGCGTGCCATCGCGCCAGCGCCGCGCGCCGGCGTGCAGCTCGTTCGCAAACGACGAGTAGCGCAGCGCGCGGGTGGTGAGTTCGGCAGCGTGCTCGTCATCGACGCGGTCGCGTTCGTCGGCGATCGCGGCCGCGCCGAGCGACATCACCCGGCAGTAGCTAGCCGCCCGCTCGAGGGCGATCGCGAGGTCTCCGGTGAACACACCGCGCAAGATGGTGTCGCAGAGGGCGGCAATCGATTCTGGCTCGATCGGATCGGCGACGCCGGCGACCACGGGGTCGATTGTGCACGAGGCCGCCTGCCCATAGCGAAACAGTTCTGCGGTGCCCTCGGGGTCTGCATGGGTGATGCGCCGCAGTAGGTAGATGCGCCAGAGCTGGCCCGCGAGCGAGTGGGCGCTCGAGTCGGCCCAGAGCTCGGCAATGTCGTCGATTCCCTCACCCGAGGCCAGGCTGACAACGCGCTCGACGACCTCATGATCGGCGACACTGCGCACGCGGTCGAGCAGCGCCCACGAGGTCTCTTGGGCGAGTCGCTGCGCGGCTCCCGCCTCGTCGCTGCCGATGATCCAGTCGAAGCTCGAGGAGGGCTGCAAGACCGGGCGGTGGTGTTGACCTGTCAACTGCGTTCCTCTCTCGTGCGCGGCCTCGGCGGCGGGTCGCCCTGCGATTCTATGCGCCGATCGTGCCGCCTGCTCGCAGCAAATGCTGATCCCGCGCGACTAAACTGAGAGGAGTATCAGCGCAAGATTTTGCCGTCTGCGCACCTCGGGCGAACCGGGTGCTCGCTCAGAATCGAGATTCGGTTGAAGAGGTTGATCGCGGCGGCCACCCACTCTGCCGCGGCGAAGACCTCATCGCCGAGCAGCCCGCGTGCGGCCGCGAGATCGGCGCGCGAGTCTTCGCTCAGCGGGAGCCGCGTAGCGGCCTCAGCGATTGCGAGCACGGCCGTCTCGCGCTCGGAGTAAAAGGCTGCCTCGCGCCAGGCGGGCAGCAGGTCGAGCTTTTGCTGGGGTATTCCAGCTTGTCGAGCCTCGCGAGAGTGCAGGTCGAGGCAGAAGACGCAACCGTTGAGTTGCGATGCTCGAACCTTGATCAGTTCGGACTCTTGCGGCTCGAGGCCGTGCTGTTGACCGAACTCGCGAACGGTGTTCGAGAATTGCTGCGCGTCTTTCCAGGCTTCGGGTGCGAACTTGTCGAGAAACAGAGACACGGTCACTCTTCTTTCTTCTGCGGGCTAGGATCGCCGGGCATCGTCGTGCTCAGCCCGAGGGGCCGCTGCTCTCAACCTAAGCCCTTTCGGGTAGACAAAGCGAACCCCCGGCGACGCGATCGTCGGCGTCGGTTGCGCGAGAAGCCCCGGTGAGCATGTAGATTAGATGCGGGCCTGTAGCTCAGCTGGCAGAGCATCGGACTTTTAATCCGCGGGTCGCGGGTTCGAGCCCCGCCGGGCCCACCATTGAGAAACGCCGGGAGCCCTAGACGCTAGGGTTGCCCGGCGTTTCGCCTTGTGCCGGGCTGTCGGTCTCGGCCTGATTCGGCACCGCGTATTCGATCGGGACTCTGCCAACGAGAAAGTCGAAGCTCACACCGAAGCGGTCGGTGAGGTTGACGAGCTCTTCTGCCCTCCAACTGCTGCCGCCGTTGATCTTTGTGTTGAACGCAGAATGCGAAATGCCCAACTCGTCGGCTGCTCTTCTTCGGGTCAGTCGATTGATGAAGAGGAGATGGTTGACGCGCTGTGAGATGAGTTCATCGCTGCTGTATGGCTGCGTTTCTTCGCTCATGGGGTAATCGTGCCGTTTCGAAAGGGATGGGTGTACTTGAACTCATTCTAACTCAATGATCCGATATTCGCATGATGTATTGAAATCAACACACTCGTGTTACAGTGCTTCTACTTTCTCGAGCGCGCCTGCGCCGAGTGCTTGCTATCCGAAGATGAATAGGAGGTCGTCATGGGACGAGTCATTCAGCGAGAGGTCGTAGCGCTCCGATGCGAGCTTCGATCATGTGAGGGCATGCTGCGCCTGTTGCCGGTGTCGCTCTACGCACCCTGGCGCCAGCACCGCGAGCAACTGTTCGAAGCTATCGAGCGAGGGTGGGTGCTGGTGCTCACCCCTCAGCTGCGAAGTTACTGTCCGCAGCATTCTGCGCATGCGCTGGCATGCAGTTGCCGCACGAACCCCGATCGTCAGCATCTGTGTGTCGTGCATGCCCCAGACGCGGCGAAGCTGCTCTGGTCGAAGCAAAGCGACACACCGTCGGACGACTCTGGCGTGATCTGTTTTGAGGAGGCCGCCGGGCGGGCGGCGAGTCGAGCTGCTGCGGCATGAGCTCACTTGCGGCTGCGGTTCATGCTGAACCATGCTCACCTGCGGTGCCACAGTTGACGTCGGGCCTGAAGTCCTCCTGGCGGCTTCTTGCCGTTGATGAGGTCCTCGAACCTGCCGGTGCGAGCGCGGTCAACGCGGACCATGTGGCCGAACTGCTGCGTTCATTCGAGATGCTCGGCGGCCAACTGCAGTTGCAGCCGATCATCGTAGACGAGCAGCTTGTTCTCGTAGACGGGCGACACCGCCTCGAAGCCGCGAAACGTGCGGGCTGGAACCGCATCGCCGCGCTGGTCTTCTGCGGTGCGACCGTCGAGATGCGCCCCCTGCTCGAAGCCGAGGCGAACCGTGTGCGAAGAACCCTGAACGTGCTCGAACTGGAGTCGATCTGGCGCGCGCACTACGAGCCCGGTCTGCGCGCCGCTGCCAAGGAGCGACAGCTTGCGGGCCTGCGCATGCGCAACGCGAGAGATTCAGAGTCGGGGCCGGCTTCGCGCTCCGCCGAATGCCCGGTTATTGGAAATTCCAATAACCGGAGTGTTGCTGGGGAGGGGGCGAGGATCGCGACCAACGACTCCTCGACTGCTGAGAGCGGCGGAACCCGCCATGAGTCGGTCGGTCGTGCTGCGAAACGGATCACCGGACACTCGCTCGACACCTTAAACAAGGTTGCCAGGATTCGAGAGCTCGCGACTTCTGAGGCCGGTTCGCCAGAGCTGCGTGAAGCGGCCAAGCAGGGATTGCAACGCCTCGCCACGCCGGGCGCGAGTGTTGAGATGGTGTACCGCGCGCTGCGGGAGCGGGCGGCGGAAGCCGCTCTGGGGGTTCGTTCGGTCGGAGTGCAGCCGCAAAAGCTGAAAGAGCTCGAGAGCCCCGACGCTCGCCTGGATGCTCGGGGCGTCGGGGGCGCGAGGCTTGCAGCAGTGACAGGCCTCGATGCCGCGCGCGACGAACAGGCCCTCGAACGCGCACTAGCCGAGTGTTCTCGGCTCGCCGAACGATTCGAGGGCACCCTCTCACGCCAGCTGCGGGCGGCGGCGGGTCGGGGCGACGCCGAGCGCGAACTTCTGCGAGCCACTCGTGTGTCGCTCGCCCACTGCCTGGCGACGGTGGTCGCAATCGAGTGCGAGCTCGAGTCGCAGCCGATGCTCGCGCTGCGCAGTGTCGGCTCAGAAGTGAGCAGCATGCTGTCGAGCATCTCGCTGCAGTACCTTCGCGCACAGCGGGCTGCGGCGTGAACGAGATTCGGGCCGGCGAGGCGAAGCCTGACGGCGCAAGGCTCGACGGGGCAGGTCTTCGGGCGTTTCTGCGACAACTCGCCGAGACTCCCGAGTTCTTGGGCAGTCCCGAGGGCAACGAGTTTTTGAACCAGCTCGAGCATTACCTCGTTCCGGGTGCGCGCGCGGCGGCACGTCGGCTCGGGCTCGGTGACGAGTGGGCGCAACCCCACGAGGTTCTGCACACTCTCATCGTGGGGCTGTGCTCGGATGGCGGAAAGGTGGCCACGCACATCGCTCAAACAGCGATCGACCCGTGGGCTTATCTTGCGAGGTGTTCGACCAAGTGGTCGCACGAACTCTGGGGTTCGCGCGGCATCTCGCTCGGGCAACTATCTGAATCCCGTGTCGAAGCCTGCCTGCTGACGCAACAGCATCAAACCCGGAATGACGGGCTCACCTCGCTCGACCAGGTCGTTGTGCTGACGCACCGTGCGCTCGCGCCGCACACCCCTCAAGATCTGAGCAGGCCGCTCGGCGGGCTGCTGAGCTGGTTGGCGAACAACCCGCCGCAGCGTGCCTCGCACGAAACGGCAGACCGTGCAGCCGCGGCTCGTGCATTTCGTCAGTTCACCCCGTCGCAGATTGCCGCCGTGGTCAATATCGCCTGGGGTGGAAGGCCGCGTCGCCGAGAGACCTCGCTGCTGGCGGCGTTTCTGATCAATCCAGATTTTCGGCCCTCTGACTCGCCGACACACGCGCGAGCCCTGTTGCACTATCGGCGCGCGATGCGGTCGCAGCAGGTGCTCGAAACCCCGCCCGAACGGATGGCGGCATAGCCGCACTGCTGGGGCGAGGCGACCACTGAAGTCGCCTCGCCCCAACACTTGGGCCTATCCGTCGCACTCCCTCAGCTTCTTCGCTGCCAGCGACCGCTTTGCGCGATTCTCGCGGCGGCGGTGAAGCATCACTGCCGTGCCGCAGACCATGAGTAGCGCCGCCGCACCGAGTGCCCCGAACCCGAGCACTCTTCTGTCTTCGTTGCTGCCGGTGACGGCGAGCGATGGTGTCGGTTTCGGTGTTTCGGGGGCCTGCGGCTCCGTGACCGTAGTCGTCTCATTCGCTAGGCCGCAGAGCCCGGCGAGCAGCACCGTCTCCTCGCCAGATTCGTCGTCTCGGTGCATGAGAGATTCGATCCACCAATACGTGCCCGCGTCGGCAACTCGCACCTCGGGCGAGGTGTATCTCGCGTCCTCGCCCAGGCCAGCGGTCACCTGCACCGCCTCGGTGCGGGCTACCCGGTTCTGCTCGGTGCACAGGGGTGCTCCCGCGAGTGCGTCGATATCGGCCTGGGTCCACACCGACTCTGCCGGTTCGCCCTGCGCGTCGCGCTTGGGATCGCCGGCCGCCGGCTTCTTGAAGAGCTCGAACACCAGCTCCGACCCATCGGGAACCCGGCCGTTCACGATGGCCGTGTCGGTGATTGGCGCTTCAATCAGGGCAGAGGGATTGGCCTCGGTGCGCACCTGCGGGTGCGCGATCCTCGCCGACTCTTCGGGCATGCCGAAATCGTCGCACCGTTCGGTCCAGAACCCTCGCGCACGCGGCTCCTGATCCTCGTCGACAACGCACCAGCGCATTGTGACGTGCGTGAACTCGCGAGACGTGGCGACGGGCACGCGGATGGGCTCTGAAACCAGCTGCTGTCCGTTCTGCCCGGGGTCGCTCGTCACCCGCACTGTTGCGAGAGCGACCGCGTCGGGGGCAACCTCGACCGACTGCGCCAGCTCGACACCGGTTGCGAGATAAGCGGTGCCGGTGAGCGTAAGCGGCATTCGGTTGCCTGCGTCATCGCGCAGCCAGTTCTGCATCTCGGGCAGCGTGATCGTGTCAGTGAACGTCTCGTTGAGTCCGATCTCGTGAGCGGAGAGCTTCGTCGAGAAGCCCTGATCCATCTTGCCGACCTGGGTTTCGCCCGCGGTGCCGAAACCGTCGCTATGAAAGTAGTTCTTCGGCAGCACTCGGCACCCTGTTTCAGCATTCGGCTGCACGCAGTCTTCGCCGGTGATCTCGGGGGCCTGATCGTTCGCGTCGATGTCCCACTTGTAGGTGTAGTACCCCTGCTCGGTGATCTGTTCATCGAACACGAACGAATACTGCTGCGGGGTCGACTGATCGCGCGTGCTCTCGGTGGTGAACGAGGCGGTCGCCGCGACGGGTGCGCCGACCGGCGCCTCGGGTGAGGGGTTGAGGGCTGGGTCGCTCAGGTACGGGCCGTAGGCCGTGACGCGGGCGCGGATCGGCATCCACTCCCGGCCCCCGCTCTCTGACACACGCCATCTCCAGGTGCCGCTGATGCCCGGCGACTCGGGGGCGGCCGCGAAGATCACGTCGTCGCTGTACCGCTCGCCGACACTCACGAACTTGCTGGTGACCACGCTCGACACGACCGGCGCCCACGTGGTGTCGACGTCTGCGTATGCTGCCCGCAGCGGCTTGACCTTCGGCTCCTCGCCCTGCACCGCTGACTGCCAGCCGTTTCCATCGCCCCACTGCACCGATGCAGGGATCTCGAGATAGCTGCCGGCGAATGACACGCGGTAGTAGCGATCCCAACCACCGCTCTGCGGTGGCAGCCCCTCCCACGTGAGCGAGGTTCCCGGGGGAGCGCCCGTGCCGCCCCAGCTGCGCGTGGTTGAATCGTCGCTGAATACGCCGTTCTCGATGCTCAAACTCAGCGTGCCAAGCGGCACCGAGACCGTGCCTCGATAGGGTTGCCCGGCAACTACCGAGACGCCGGGAGTGTCCGACGACACCCCGGCTGCGAGCCCCGCCGTCCAAGCGGCTGCTTCGTCTCGTAGCTGCTGAGCCAACGACACCACTGCGGGGCCCACCGACTGGTGCACTTTCGCGATCTCAGCGGCGTAGCCGGCATTGCCGCGCCCCTCAGCGCCACGAATCTCCCAGATCGCGAGCGCGACGGCCGCCGCCTGCACATTGTCGTTCGTCTGCCCGTAGCGAGTAATGAGAAACGAGATCTGGCGCAGCGGCACACCCGTGGTGGCCGCAACGCTGACCCCGTCAGAGCTGTTCCCGGGTATCGCATCGCTGCCGACAAACTCCGGAACGCTCGCCCCTGAGCGCACCCACGGCTCGACGCAGTAGGCGAACTTGCCGTTCACGATAAATGCGCCAGCGCCGTAGACATGCACTCCGTTGCCCCAGTTCACCCCGGGGCCGTGGTGGTTTTCGAGCGCGCTCGCCGCGGGTAGCGGCGCGAGTGCCTGCGGTGCGGCGGCAAGTGCGCCCCCGAGCAGTGCGGCGCCGAGCAACAGCGTCGCGAATCGTCGGCCTAAGCCGCGCCTTGGGCTCCGCGCGCTGCGCTGTTTCGAAAAAGGTTGGTACTCCAAGGAGTTCTCCTTCGCTAGTAGGTGGAAGGCAGGCCATGACGTTGGGGGAGACGAAATGGCCTGCCACCTACTAGAAGCGGCGGCGCGCGCAGTCGCGTAAAGTCAGGAGAACGGGCGAGGGCCGAGCCTGCAGGCTACCGGCTGCTGCGGGCGGTGCGCCCGCGCAGCGTGCCGACGAGGCGCTGCACGTCGTTGCCGTCGCGTTCGACGCGCCAGCTCGCCCAGATCTCGGTTCCTGGCAGCAGCGTGTCGCCATTGTGCGCGACGGGGATCACCGCATGCGTGCGTTTTGCGGCGAGGTGCCTGGCAAGCGGCTGCGCGAGCAGCGCGCCGCCGAGTCCGGTTGCGACGAGGTCGAGAGTCGCCTTCGCGTCGCCCGGCATCCACGCGGGATCCTGCCACGCCTCGGCTTCGGGCCAACCCGAAAAGTGGTCTGGGTGGTCGAGCAGTTTGACGAGCGCGAGGTCTTCGAGGCTCACCTCGGTCTGCTTCGAGAGCTCGTGATCTGCCGGAACCACGAGCGCGATCGTCTCTTCATAGAGCCGCATCGCGTGCCGGGTGCGCCGTGACTCGTCGCTGCCGTGCGGGATCTGGCCCGGTGCGACGCGCTCGAGCAGCACGTCGACCTCAGTGCGCGCTGCCTCGACCTCGTGCAGATCAACGGGCGCGAGCTCGAGCGGTTGCTCGCGCACCGAGCGCGCCCAGCGTTCGGCCCACTTGCTGGGCGCGACGCCGCGCACGAAGCCGAGCGTGATCGGCGGCAGCTCGATCGGTGCTGCGGGTGCGGCACCGGCGGCAGCACGCTTCTTCGCCACACCCGGCGTCTTCTTGCCCTGCTGCAGCGGTCGCTTGCCAGAGCGCGCGGGGCCGCCTCGAGAACCGCCCCGCGGTGTGCTTCCGCGAGATGCCTTACGGTTCACGGTGCCACCTCTGCATAGATCTCATGGTCATACCCAAGCCGCGCAGACGAGAGCGCGATGCGGTAGTCATCTGCCGACTCCACGTGCCTGAGCGGTGTGCCTTCTTCTTCATAGTGCGGTAGCGCCAGGCGCGCGTGACCCTGTGGTGGCAGGCCGCTCGCGGGCACCACTCGCCACCAGGCCACCGCGTGCCCGTAGAGCGCCATCACGCGACCGACCGCGCGAGGCGCTTGCGATCCGAGTGCCCACGCGATGTCGCCGTAGGTCATCACGCGACCGGGTGGAATGCGTCGAACGACGTCGAGCACCGCATCAACGAACTCTTGGCTGGGCATGCGTTAAGCCTACGGCTTTGCGGCGAGGATCGGCCAAGCGTGCGCTGAGCGAGCGCGGTGGCGCCGTTCACCCGAGTGCAGACACCCCGAGCAGCTTGCCGATGGCGTAGGTCGCTGCCACGGCGATGCTGCCGAAGAGCAGTTGCCTGCCAGCGCCCGCGAGCGGGTTGCGGTCGGTGAACTTCGCGGCTGCAAAACCAGCCGCGAGCAGGCCCGCCGCGCCGAAGAGCAGCCCCCACCAGAGCGTGCCGAAGCCGAGCAGAAACGGCAGCACCGGAATGATCGCACCAACGCTGAACGACGCGAGCGATGCGAGCGCGGCGACCCGGGGAGAGGGCTGCTCGTCGGGGCTCAGCCCGAGCTCGTGCGCGAGGTGCACGCGAAGCGCCTGCTCGGTGTTCGCGTGAACCTGCGCGGCCGCATCACGAGCGGTTTCGGGCAGCATGCCGAGCGACTCGAACATCGTTGAAAGCTCTGCTTCTTCACCGACCGGGTTGCGCTGCAGCGCGTCGCGCTCGGTTTCTACCTCGACCCGCAACTGCTCGTTCTGGGTGCGCACCGAGGTGTACTCGCCGAGCGCCATCGAGATCGCGCCAGCGATGAGGCCCGAAACGCCGGTGATGGCGACGATGCCGGGCGCGGCCCCGGCTGCGGCGATGCCCGCGATCAAGCCGACGTTCGAGACGAGGCCGTCCATCGCGCCGAACACGGCCGCACGAAGCCAGCCAGACCCTGCCGACGACGAGTGCGTGTGGTCGTACTCGTGGGGGTTCGCGAGGTTGATTTCATTCACGTATGGCCACGTTAGCAAGCAAACGCGATGCGTGAGAACCCGAACATGTTGCTTGTGCTGGCGTGCAGATCGACTACGTCAAGACGTAGTTCTACGCCTGCGCCTCCGAGGCCGCGACGAGTCGTGCCATCACGGCACGCAACGCAGTGATGACCGCTTGCACCGAATGGCGATGCAGGTTCTCAGGGCGCGTGAGCACGTCGATGCTGCGGGTCGCGTTGATGCCGGTGAGCGGGCGCAGCACGAGCCCCGGCAAAGTTGCGCCCACCGTGTATCGCGGCACCATTCCGATCGCGTCTCCTGCTGCGACGACGGCCGCGACCGAGCCGTAATCGTTCACGCGGTGGGCGATGCGTACCGGGCGAATGGCGACCGCGGCGATCGCGGAGACGAGGTCGTCGGGCGAGTAGCCGCTGCGGCTGGTCACCCATCGCTCGCCGGCGACGTTGCTGGGTGAGAGCGCCGCTCGGGAGGCGAGCGGGTGACCGGCCAGCAGGGCGATGTCGAGCGGTTCTTGCGCGAGCGGGATCGCCCGCACCCCGGCTTCTGGCCACGGGGCGCTGTGCTGCATGCGGTGCGCGATCACCAGGTCGTAGTGCGCGGTGAGCGCCGGAAACTCCTCTTGCGCGACATCTTCGTCGGAGAGCCGCAGTCGGGGTCGGTCTGGCAGGGACGTCAGCGAAGCCAATTCGCCGATCAGCGGCCCGAAGAGCACCTGCGCGACGCTGTGAAAGCCGCAGAGCGAGACCTCGCCCCCGGGCGATCGCTCGAACTCCTCGACCGCGTGCTTGGCCGCGGCCATCGCCTCGATCACGTCGACGCCGGCGCGCGCGAGTGCCTCGCCCGCCCGTGTGAGCACAAGGGTGCGGCCCTCGCGCCGAGTGAGCGGCGCGGCGAACTCTCGCTGCAGCGCCGAGAGCTGCTGCGACACCGCCGAGGGGGTGACGTGCATCGAGTTCGCGACCGCGGTGACGCTGCCGTGGGTCTCGAGTTCGCGCAGAATCTGCAGGTGGTGCAACTCCATGCTGATCCTTTTCGTGTGCGAAATCGATGGCGATAAGACTTTAGTAACTTCTTAACTGATTATGAAGATAGTCGCTATTGCTCTCAAGTGTTGGCCGCGACGAAACTGTTCGTATGAAAGCGCTGATTAAGCCAGCCCCAGCGCCGGGGCTCGAACTCACCGACGTGCCAGACCCGACGTGTGGGCCTGATGAGGTCATCATTCGCGTGCTGCGAACCGGCATCTGCGGCACCGACCTGCACATTCTGAACTGGGACAACTGGGCGGCGAATACGCTCAGCGCACCGCTGATTCCCGGCCACGAGTTCTACGGCGAGGTCGTCGAGATCGGCCCGCAAGTGTGCGACGTGAAAGTCGGCGACCGCGTCTCGGGCGAGGGGCACATCGTCTGCGGCACCTGCCGCAACTGTCGTGCCGGCCGTCGCCAGATGTGCATTCGCACCCTCGGTCTCGGTCTGCATCGCAACGGCGTGTTTGCCGAGTACCTCTCGCTGCCGGCCAGCAACGTGTGGGTGCACTCGAGCGAGATCGCGCCCGAGCTCGGGGCGATCTTCGACCCGCTCGGCAATGCGGTGCACACGGCGCTCGCGTTTCCGCTCGTGGGTGAAGACGTGCTCGTGAGTGGCTGCGGCCCGATCGGGCTGATGTCGATCGCCGTCGCCAGGCACGTCGGCGCGCGCTTCATCGTCGCGACCGACATCAGCCCCGAGCGCCTCGCACTCGCGGGCTCGCTCGGCGCCGACGCCACCGTCAACGTCGCGAAAGAGCGAGTGCTGAGCGCGCAGAAGTCACTGGGCATGCGCGAGGGTTTTGACATCGGCTTCGAGATGAGCGGGGCCGCCGCCGCGCTTCCCGAGATGATCGAGAACATGAACCACGGCGGGCGCATCTCGATGCTCGGCCTGCCCGCAGAAGAGTTCGGCATCGACTGGGGCAAGGTCGTCACGCACATGCTCACCCTCAAAGGCATCTACGGGCGCGAGATGTTCGAGACCTGGAACGCGATGGCCGCCATGCTGCAGACGAGTGCGACGCTGCGCGAGCGCATCAGCTCGGTCATCGCCGACACGATTCCCGCACGCGACTGGCAGGCGGGTTTCGCAGCCGCGCAATCGGCGAGCACTGGCAAAATCATTCTCGATTGGACGGAGCTGTAATGTACGGAGCATTCAAGGATCACCTGCGAGCGGAGCTCGACGGCATCGCCGAGGCTGGGCTCACGAAGAACGAGCGTGGGATCCTCGGGCCGCAAGGGCCCGAGATCGCCGTCGGCGAGAGCCACGTCTTGAACTTCTGCGCGAACAACTACCTCGGCCTGGCAGACGACCCGTCGATCCTCGCGGCGGCCCACAAAGCGCTCGACGAGTGGGGCTACGGCCTCGCAAGCGTGCGCTTCATCTGCGGCACGCAAGAGCAGCACCTCGAACTCGAGCGTCGCCTCTCGGGCTTTCTCGGCACAGAAGAGACGATCCTTTTCTCATCGTGCTTCGACGCGAACGGAGGCGTCTTCGAGACGCTCTTCAGCGCCGAAGACGCGATCATCTCTGACGCGCTGAACCACGCGTCGATCATCGACGGGATCAGGCTGTCGAAGGCGCGCAGGCTGCGCTATGCGAACCGCGACATGGCCGAGCTCGAGCAGCGGCTCGTCGAGGCGGCAGACGCGCGCTTCAGGGTGATCGTCACTGACGGCGTCTTTTCGATGGACGGATACATTGCACCCCTCGAAGAGATCTGCGACCTCGCCGAGCGCTACGACGCGCTCGTGCTCGTCGACGATTCGCACGCCGTCGGCTTTCTCGGCGAGGGCGGGCGAGGTACCCCCGAACTGTGCGGTGTGGCCGATCGCGTCGACATTCTCACCGGCACATTCGGCAAGGCGCTCGGCGGGGCCTCGGGTGGCTACGTCTCGGGTCGGCGCGAGATCGTCGATCTGCTTCGCCAGCGCGCTAGGCCCTACCTGTTCTCGAACACGCTCGCGCCCTCGATCGTGGCGGGCACGCTCGCCGCTCTCGATCTGGTCGAGTCGGCGGGCGACGCGCGCGAGCGGCTGCGCTCGAACGCCTCGCTATTCAGGTCGCTCATGGCTGCTGAAGGGTTCGATCTGCTGCCGGGGGAGCACCCGATCGTTCCCGTGATGTTCGGCGACGCCGTGCTCACGGAGCGGGCTGCCGCCGAGATGCAGCGGCAGGGCGTATTCGTGACGGCGTTCAGCTACCCCGTCGTGCCGAAGGGCGAGGCGCGCATTCGCGTGCAGCTCTCGGCCGCGCACACCGAGGAGCAGGTACGTGCCTGCGTCGAGGCGTTCGTGGCCGCGCGCGCGGCGAGCGTCTGAGTTCGCCGGGCCACTCGGCACCGAAATGGTGGAGCCTACGGTTTTGGGGTAGATCACTCGTAGAACTCGACAGCTTTGCAATTGTCGTGCGCCCATAGACTCGCTCGTGCACCACTCTGCATTCGAGGAGGAGACGATGGCGGCGCTCGACGAGGTTCACGGTTGGCTTGAGCGAGAACTGCCCTCGCTGCTGCAGGAGTACGGGGTGCCAGCCGCCTCGGTCGCGGTGATGGTGGGCGAGCAGCGCCGCACGGTCGCCTCCGGGGTACTCAACCTCGAAACGGGGGTCGAGGCGACAACCGACGCAGTCTTTCAGATCGGGTCGGTCACGAAGGTGTTCACCGCGACGCTCATCATGCAGCTTGTCGACGAGGGCCTGCTCTCGCTCGACGACACCGTGCAGAGCGTGCTGCCGGGCTTTCGGGTTGCCGATGCCGAAGCGAGCCGACAGGTGACGGTGCGCCACCTACTGACTCACACCTCGGGCTTCGAGGGCGACATCTTTACCGATACCGGAGACGGTGCCGACTACCTCGAGCGCTACGTCGAGTTGCTCGCCACGGCGCCCCAGCTCTTTCCGGTGGGCGAGCAGTTCAGCTACAACAACGCGGGCATCTGCGTGCTCGGACGCATCGTCGAAGTCTTGCGTGGGGCGCCGTTCGATGAGAGCTTTCGTGCGCACCTGCTCGACCCGCTCGGGCTCGACTTCGCATCGCTCAATGCCGCTGAGGCGATTCTGCACCGAGCAGCGGTCGGCCACATTGCTGGGCAAGAACCGAAGGCTGACGGCTCGGGGCAGCTCTCGGTGACGCCGGTCTGGGCGATGGCGCGTTCAAATGCTCCGGCCGGTTCGATGCTCGCGATGCGGGCAGAGGATCTGCTGACCTTCGCGCGCATGCACCTCGATGCGGGTCGCTCGGCTAGCGGGCGCCAAGTGCTCTCGCCAGAGTCGGTCGCGGCGATGCAACGGCCGCAGGTCGCGCTGCCCGACATCGGTTGGGGCAAGGGCTGGGGTCTCGGATGGGACGTTACGGCAGCGCCTGAGGGCACCGTCATCGGGCACGACGGCAGCACCATTGGGCAATCCTCGACATTTCGGGTCATCCCGGGCCGCGACGCGGCATTTGCGGTGCTCACGAACGGGGGCCAGATGAAGGGCCTCATCGCGGCCCTCTCGCGCAGACTGTTCGCAGATTTGGCAGGCATTGCTCCCGCCGAGCCGATCGAGCCGGCCCACGATGCAAAGCCGCCCGTGAACCGCGAGCGCTACATCGGCCGATACGGCTCGAGCACCGTCGAGCACGAGGTCTTCTGGTCTGAGGAGCACGCGTCGCTTCGCCTCCGATCGACTCCGCTCGGCGAACTCGCCGAACTCGGAGAAGAAGTCACCGAGGTCGAGCTCGTCACCTGGCGAGGCGACACCCTGATTCCTACATCCTCAGAGCGCGGCCGCTTCGCGCCCATCGCGTTTCTCGGCGACGACGGTAGCGGTCGGGCAGAATACCTACATTCGGGTCGAGCCGACAGAAGGGTAAGCGCATGAACGCCGCACAAGAACTGCACACGAGGGCGCTCGTCGCCGACACGCACAACGACCTGCTGTGCTCGGTCGCGTCTCGCGCGCCTGAGCGATGGAGCAGCTACTTTCGTGAGCAATGGCTGCCGCAGCTGCGGGCCGGCGGCGTGAATCTGCAGGTGCTGCCAGTCTTTATCGACGACCAGTATCGCCCCGAGGGGGCACTGCGTACGACTCTGCGCATGATCGAAGCGGGGCACCGCATCGCTGCCGAGAACGCCGACTCCGTGCGCCTCTGTCTCGACGGAGAGCAGATCGACGGCGCGCTGCAAGATGAGCGGATCGCCCTCGTGCTCGCGCTTGAGGGCATGCCTGGCATCGATGAGAGTGTCGAACTGCTCGAGACGATGCACCGCCTCGGCGTGAGGATCGCGTCGATGGCGCACTTCGGGCGAGGTGCGTTCGCCGACGGCAGCGCCGAAGACGCGGCAGGCAGCAGACTGACTGCCGCCGGTGTCGAAGCGTTCGCCGAGATGGAACGGGTGGGCATCATGCTCGACCTAAGCCACTTGGGTGTCGGCGGCGTCGACCACGTGCTCGAGATTGCGAACCGCCCGCTCATCGCCACGCACTCCTCAGCCCGTGCGCTGCTCGATCACCACCGCAACCTGTCTGATGCGCAGCTCAGAGGCATCGCCGACAACGGTGGCGTGGTCTGCGTGAATTTCTACGCACCGTTTCTCGACAGCGGCGAGCCGTCGATCGATCGTCTGATCGATCACATCGAGCACATCGCCGGGGTAGTCGGCGTCGACCGAGTAGGTCTCGGACCCGACTTCGTGCGCGAGGTGCTCGAAGACACGACGGCGCCGTGCTGCGACGGGGAGGCCCCCGCACCTTTCAACGGCGAAGAGTTTCTGCCCGGTCTTGAAGGGCCTGAAGGGTTGCCGCTCGTGACCGAGGCGCTGCTGCGCCGCGGTTGGGCCGAGACGGAGATCGTCGGCGTGCTTGGCGGCAACGTCGCGACACTGTTTCGTGCGGAGCTCGGCCGCACCGGCGCTGAACGCGGCTAGGGTGGCTCTGCCAGTCTGATTGAGCCCGATCCCTTCGTTGCCCTCTACGAAGTTCTGACCTCGCGTTCGCAGTTCTCTACTAACTACGCGTATCCTGGCTCCCCGAAACTCGATACAACGACGAACAACCGAGTCTGCGGGCTCACGGAGGCGCAAGGGAGCGCGGCATGCTGACCATTCAGGATCTCTCGATCGAGATCCGGCGCGCAGACCGGATCGTGCGGCCCGTCACTGGTGTGAGCCTCGAGGTCGCTCGCGGCGAGACGCTTGGCATCGTCGGTGAAACTGGATCGGGCAAATCCATGACCGGTCTCGCGGTGATGGGCATGCTGCCCGCTGGCGGCTCGATCACGGGTGGATCCATTCGTTTCGACGGTCGAGAACTCACCGAGCTGAGCGCGACGGAGTACCGGGGCGTTCGCGGCAACGAGATTTCGATGGTCTTTCAAGATTCGATGACGGCGCTCAACCCCACGCGTCGCATTGGTGAGCAGATTGCCGAACCGTTGCAGCTGCATCGTGGAGCCTCAAAGCGGGCGGCGCTCGCCGCAGCGCAAGAGATGCTTGCCCTCGTCGGCATTCCTCGACCGGCTGAGCGCATGCGCGATTTTCCGCACCAGCTCTCGGGCGGCATGCGCCAACGCGTGATGATCGCGATGGCACTGATTTGCGAGCCGAGATTGCTGATCGCAGATGAACCGACCACTGCGCTCGACGTCACCATTCAGGCCGAGATTCTCGAACTGCTCGACGGGCTCAAGGGCGAGCTCGGTATGTCGATGCTTCTGGTCACCCACGACATGGGCGTTGTGGCGCGTTACGCCGACCGCGTGGGCGTCATGTACGCGGGTCGCCTCGTCGAAACAGGGCCCACATCCGAGCTGTTCAGTGACACGCGCCATCGCTACACTCACGCACTGCTCGCGTCGATTCCGACCCTCGAACAGGATCGCGGCCACGAACTGTTCAGCATTCCGGGTTCGCCGCCAGATCCTGCCGTGCAACAGCCGGGCTGTCGCTTTGCGCCGCGTTGTGCAGCGGCGAGCGCGGGTTGCCTTGAGGAGTTTCCGCAATCGAGCGTTGCGAGGCACCCGGAGCATCGGTTCTCGTGCTGGAACCCGGTCGATGGCAGCGTGGCCGAGATACAGCCGCGTAGCCTGCCGTTTCCATCCGTGCGAACTGAAACGGAGCCGAAACTGCGTGTCACCGGTTTGGTGCGAGAGCACGCGGTGTCGGGTTGGGCTGGGCGGGGCCGATCGGTCAAAGCGGTATCTGGAGTCAGCTTCGAGGTTGCCGCAGGCGAGACATTCGGGCTCGTCGGAGAATCGGGCTGCGGCAAGTCATCTCTCGGGCGCATGCTTGTCGCTCTTGACACGCCCACCTCGGGCACGGTGGAGCTCGACGGCCAGGTGGTCTCTGGCCTGAAGCCTCGCGAACTCGCATCGCGGCGAACGCAGCTGCAGATGATGTTTCAGGATTCGAACGCTTCGCTCGATCCCAAGATGAAGATCGCGGCGATTCTGCGGGAGCCCTTCGCGATTCAGGGCATTGGAACCGCGGCCGAACGCACTGACAAGGCAGTTGCTCTGCTCGACAGCGTGGGGCTTGGGCCTGGCATTCTTGAGCGTTACCCCTATGAACTCTCGGGTGGGCAACGTCAACGCATCGGTCTGGCTCGTGCGCTCGCGCTCGAACCGAAAGTGCTCGTCGCCGATGAGCCGGTGAGCGCGCTCGACGTGTCGATTCGTTCGCAGGTGCTGAACCTGATGCGGCGGCTTCAGGCCGAACGCGGGCTGTCGAGCGTGGTGATCTCGCATGACCTTGCCGTGGTGCGCTACCTCTCTGACCGAGTTGGGGTGATGTATCTCGGCAAGCTGGTCGAGGTGGGGGCAACGGAAGAGGTCTATGGAGCTCCCGCCCACCCCTACACGGCAGGGCTGCTCGCAGCGATTCCGGTGGCAGATCCTGAGGCCGCGAGACAACCGGCAGCGGAGCGAGTGCGCGGTGAACTACCCAGCCCGCTCGACCCGCCGAGCGGGTGCCGGTTTCGAACGCGATGCCCGCTCGCGACCGAGAAATGCGCGACTGAAGAACCCCTGCTCGACGCTGTCACCAACTCGCACCAGGTCGCGTGCCATTATCCGCTGCAGCGCACAGAGTTCATCAGCACTCGGCCCGCGACCCGTTCGGAGGTGAAAAAACCATGACCGCATACGTACTCAAGCGACTCGGGGTTTCGCTGCTCGTGCTGCTCGGACTCTCGTTCGTGGTGTTCATGATGCTGCATTTCATCTCTGAGAGCCCCGCTCGCGCTGTGCTTGGGCAACAGGCATCGCCAGAGGCGATCGCAGCGTTCAATACCGAGAACGGGTACGACCGCCCGGTGATCCTGCAGTATTTCAGCTATCTCGGCGATCTGCTTCGTGGCGACCTCGGACGGTCGTACAAGCTGAACGAAGAGGTCTCAGTGCTGCTCTGGCAGAACATCGGCCGCAGCGCGGTGCTTTCGCTCGCTGGCCTCGTGCTCGCGATCGTCATCGCGATCCCGCTCGGCATCGCCCAGGCCGTGCGCAAGAACACGTTCTTCGATCGTACGGTGTCGACGTTCTCGTACGTGCTGTACGCGATGCCCTCGTTCTTGATCGCGCTGCTCTTGATCGCGGTCTTCAGTCAGGCGATTCCGATCTTTCCGGCAGAGGCGTCGCAGACGAATTCGCCGTGGGCCATTTTCATTGACCCGGTTGCGATGGCGCTTCCGCTCATCACGCTCGCAGTCACGAACGTGGTGGTCTTCTCGCAATACCAGCGCTCGGCGGCACTTGAGCAACTGGGCCAGGACTATATCAAGGTTGCGAGAGCGAAAGGCATGTCTGAGCGAATGGTGCTCAGCAAGCATCTGCTGCGCAATGCGTGTATTCCGCTGATCACCCTTGTGGGTCTGCAGATTCCGATTCTGCTCGCAGGCAACCTGATCGTAGAGTCTGTCTTCAACTACCCGGGCCTGGGCCTGCTGTTTCTCAACAGCCTGCACCGTGAGGACTACCCAGTGCTGCTTGCCTACACTCTGCTTGGGGGAGCGCTGACGGTAGCGGGCAACTTCTTCGCCGACCTTGTGGTTGCGCGAGCCGACCGACGGATCGAGCTGAAAAAATGACCGCAACGCTTCCTCCCATCGAACCGAACGCAGCAGGTTCACGACCCGAGCCAGACCCCACGAGCTTGATTGCCATCACCCGGCAGCCACGATCAACGCGGGCCGTGATTCGCACACTCACTCGAAACAAACTGGGACTTACCGGGCTTCTCATTCTCGTCGGGCTCTTCGCGTTCTGCTTCATCGGGCCGCTGCTGTACCCGACGAACCAGACAGACGTCGATGTGCTGAACGCCGCGTTGCCACCGGGCGACGGCTACCCGCTCGGCACCGACTCGAACGGCTTCGACGTGCTCGGCCGCATCATGCTGGGCGGCCAGGTCTCGCTGCAGATCGGCCTGCTCGCGGCACTCGTCGCCACGGTGTTCGGCACGATCTATGGCGCGGTCGCCGGCCTTATCGGCGGCGTGGTCGACGGCTTCATGATGCGCATTGTCGACGTGCTGCTCGCGATTCCGTTCATGTTCTTCGTGCTGATCCTCTCAGCAAAGTTCACGGCGACACCGCTGTCGCTCGCGCTCGTTATCGGCGGGTTCTCATGGCTCGTGGTTGCACGCCTCATTCGAAGCGAAGTGCTGTCGCTTCGCGTGCGTGAGTTCGTGCTCGCCGCGAGGCTGATGGGTGCGGGCAACCGAAAGATCGTGTTCACGCACCTGATTCCAAACACGATCGGCGTGATTCTCGTAAACATCACCCTGCAGGTGGCCGACGCGATCGTGGTGATGGCGGCCCTCGGCTTTCTCGGCTTCGGGCTGAGCTATCCAGTCACCGACTGGGGGAGTCAGCTCTCGGCCGGCGTCAGTTACATCGCCTCAGATTACTGGTGGCTGATCTACCCGGTTGGCGCGTGCATCGTGCTCACCGTGCTGTCGCTCAACCTTCTCGGTGATGCGCTGCGTGATGCGCTGGATCGGCGTGCTGACTAGACCCAGCACAGCGACATCGACCGATTTTCAACCCCTACCTCGATACTCACGTATCTCGACACCCAACGAACCAAAGGAGTTCTCACATGTCGAAACCCTCACGACGGCCCACACGCCTGCTGCTCACGCTCGCAACCGCAGGCGCCCTCGCGCTCTCGGGCTGCGCGGGTGCCGGGGCAGGCGGCGAAAACGTCGACTACACGACGCTGCCGAATGAGTCTGGCACACCGGTCAAGGGCGGGGTCGCAACCATCGCGCTCAACCCGGGGCTGAGCCCGAACTACATCTTTCCCTACCCGCCCGCAGAAGTGAGCGGCACCGTCATTTCGCGCGGCGTGATGTGGCGCGCCCTCTACCGCCCGAGCGGCACAGGTGATTCGCTGGCAGACGAGGCAACCAGCCTCGCGGAGCTGCCGCAGACTAGCGAAGACGGCAAGACCGTCACGATCAAGATGAAGGACTACAGCTGGTCGAACGGCAAACCGCTCACCGCAGAAGACGTCGTGTTCTCGTTCGCGGTGCTGAAGGCCGCGATCGCACAGAGCCCCGCGAACTGGAGCTTCTACACGCCGGGCCAGTTTCCTGACGGTGTGACCGCCTCGGCACCCGACGCGCAGACCCTCGTGCTGAACTTCGAGACCGCGTACAACCCGTCGTATGTGATGTCGATGCTGCAGCTGCTTTACGTGATGCCCTCGGCAGACTGGGCAATCGCAGAAGACGGCGGCGAGCTGCTCGACTACCACAACCCAGAGAATGCCAGCGCGATCTACGACTATCTGACCAGCCAGTCAGAAGACCAATCGAGCTTTGCCACGAACCCACTGTGGCAGATTGTGAACGGGCCCTACTCGATCAAATCGTTTGAATCGTCGACCGGATCGTATTCGCTCCAGCCGAACGAGAACTACAGCGGCCCCGGCGAGCAGAGCCTCGAACAGGTCGACTTCAAGGCGTTCACGTCGCCCGCTGCGGTGCTCAACCAACTCAAGGCAGGCGACCTCACCGTCGGAACGCTCGACTCGAGCTATGCCTCGCAGATTCCTGAGCTGCAGAAGCTCGGCTACCACGTCTACGGTGCTGCGGCGCCGGCGCGGTTCGATGCGTTGTTCATTAACTTCGAGAACACCGTAGAGAACTTTGACAAGGTGATCGCGCAAGACTACGTGCGTCAGGCGCTGCAGCACCTCATCGACCAGCCGGGCTACATCAAGAGCCGCGGCGTCTACGCTGGCGCGGGCAGCGAGAACTACAGCCCCGATGGTGCAGACTCGCCGTTCCCAGTCGACTTCGGCGACAACCCGCCCTACCCCTACGACCCAGCGGCCGCCAAGAAGCTGCTTGAAGAGCACGGCTGGACTGTCGACGCGAAGGGCACGACCTGCACCGACGCAGGCAGCGGCGAGGGGCAGTGCGGCGAGGGCATCGAGAAGGGACAGAAGATCGCGTTCACGATCGCCTCGGCGAACTCCCCGGCATATGTGGGCTCGCGAGACCTCGCGTTCGTCTCTGAGGCGAAGAAGCTTGGCATCGACATCGATGTGGTCACGAAGTCGCTGAACTTCATGTACGCCAACTACGGCAACAGCTACGCGCCGGCAAACGTCAACGAGTGGGCAATGCAAGACTTCGGCCCGCTCTACAACGCGGCAGGCTACCCGACCAGCAACACCGTGTTTAACACAGGCGGCAGCTTCAACCTCGGCAGCTACTCGAACCCCGAGGTCGACGAGGCCATTAACGCGTCGACGTTCGGCCTCGAACCCGAGGCGTTGCGCACCGAGGCGACGCTGTTGGCGGAGGATCTGCCAGTGCTGTTCTTCCCGACCCCGCACACCCTGGTGGTCTGGAAAGACACGCTGAGTGGCCCGCCTGAGACCTTCCACTCGCTGCTGAGCTTCATCTACTCTCCTGAACAGTGGTATTTCACCGAAGAAACGAAGTAGGTAGCGAGTGAGCTTAGGCGCTGGTGTCGTTCCGCTGCGCACACCCAAACCTGACGGCCTGGCCGCGGCTCTGGCCGCGGCCTCGGTCGGGTCTGATGTGATCGAGCTCGTCGATCTCAATGCCGAACTACTGCTTGATCTCGTCGGCGATGCCCGTGTGGTGGCGATCGGCGAGGGCGCGCACAACGTGCAAGAGTTCACCGCGTTCGCCGACGGCCTGTTTCGCCTGCTCGCCGAGCGCCGCGGGTTCACGGGGTTCGTGAAGGAGTCGGGGTTCGCCGAAGGGCTGACCGTCGACGACTGGATCCACGATGCGGAAGGCGTCAGTCAGGCAGGTGTCGAGGCCGTCGCCAGCACCGGCATCAGCTATGGCTTCGGCGAGTCCGAGCAGATTCGGGCGCAGCTGTCGTGGATGCGCGAGAGCGTTCGGGCCGGCAACAAGCTGCAGTTCATCGGCGCCGATCTGCCGGGGTCGTCGACCTCACCAGAGGCGGCGGTGCGGCAGTGCCTGCAGCGCATCTCGGCAGAGCCGGGCGACGCGGAGCTGCTCCGGGCGAGCGAGCTCGGTGGCCGTACCGAGGCGGCGATCGCCTACGCGGCGATGACCCCGGCAGAGCGAGACGACTGGGCGGCGGCCATGCGACGGCTCGCGCGGCGTGCAACCGGCAGCGGCGATGCCGTCGCCGCGCACTGCGGTGCCTCGATTCTCGCGCTGTTGGCTGAGCTGCGCGAAGAGCCCGCGCCGGGTGCACCTTTTGCGCGCGAGGCGTTTCTCGCCGACTCGGTGATTTGGGCGCTCGAGCGCCATGAGCGGGTGGTCGTGAGCGCGCACAACTCGCACCTGCGAAAAGACGGCTTCGCCTCTCGCCCCTCGCTCATCTCGCTGCTCAGCGATCGCATGGTCGCGGACGGGGCAGCCGCAGGCTCGGTGTGCGTGATCGCGCTGACATACGGATCGGGCCCCGAGGTGCGGTTTCAGCAGCTCTCACCAAGGCCCTTCGACTGCGAGGTCACGCTGCAAGAGCGGCGCTTGATTCACGGGAGTTTTGAAGAGAGGATCGAGCACCTGCTCGGGCACCACGAACCTTCGGCGCTCGTGGTGCCAGCACTCCTGTCTCCCGAAACGCTCGCGGGTGTGCAGGGCACGCAAGCCTCGGGCGGCGTAGACCGCGTCGACGACTTCGCGGGGAGTTACGATGCGCTGATCCACCTTCGACATGTCGCGAGGGTGCCGGGCGCGTTCGAACGCATGCGAGCCGAGTTTGCTGCGGGCCGCGAGGCATCGAACGAACGTTCCACCGAAGTAGGAGCAGAACTGTGAACGCCCTGCCGCCCCCGAGCCGAGTCGGCGAAACGGTGTCAGAGGTGGCCGGCCTTCGCTTCGCTGACCCCTACCGGTGGCTCGAGGCCGACACCGCAGAGGTTAGCGAATGGCAACGAGCGCAGGCGAGCCATGCCACGAGCGAGCTTTCGCGTCTCTTGTGCGAGCAGGGCACCAGCCTTGATGCGGTGCGAAGCACGGTCACCGAGTACGACGCGGGGGCGCGACCAGATCTGCCGAAGTTCGCCGGGGGCATGTGGTTTCGGGTTGACTCAGACGCCTCAACTGGTGGCCGAGCACAGCTGGTGTGCGCGTCGACTCCGTTCGGAGACGGTCGGGCGCTGATTGCGCTTGACGAGCTTGTAGCAGCGGGCGAATCTGCCGTGCTCTCTTGGATGGCGCCATCGCCCGACGGTGCTGTCGTCGCACTCGGCATCTGCACCGATGGCAGCGAGCACAATCGGATCAGCCTGGTCGAGGTCGCAACCGGTCGCGTGCGCGCTGACGCCCCAACCCAAACCCTGCACAGCGCGTGGGCGGGCGGGGTCAGCTGGTGGCCAGACAGCACCGGGTTCACGTTTTTCGCGCTCACGGGTAGCCCGCAGGAGTTTGCGCAGGCGGTGTTCTCACACCGCCTCGGGGTCGCGGGTGATGCCGGGCGCACGACGGTTGAAGAGATCCCGATTCCCGAGGGTTCGCGCGAGTACACCCTGGTGCAGTTCTCGAGGGACGGCCGCTGGGCGGTGGCAAGCCACCGCGTCGGCAGCCCGATTCCCATCGCAGTTCGCGATCTTTCGCGCGAGGGGTCACCCTGGCTCCCGTTCGTAACCGATTGCGTGGGAACGGTCGCCGGTCATATCGTCGGCGACCGCTACTTCGCGGTCACCGATGTCGGCGCGGGCCGGCGGCGAGTGGTGGCGATCCCGCTCGAGCTGGCCGCGCGGCACCGCGAGTTGACGGCGCGAGGTGAGAACTCAGCGGCGGGCGCCGCTCAATCGTCGGGCCAAACTGACCCGAACAACCCTGACAACTGGATCGAGCTCATGCCCGAGACGGATATGGTGCTGCGCGGCATCACTCCGGTGGGGCAAATGCTGTACCTGAGCGGCTTCGACCACACCGCGGCCAGGGTGCTCGTGCTTGACCGAGACGGCTCTGAACTCGGTGCGGTGCCGCTGCCGGCAAACGGTGCGGTTCACGCGCCCTTCTTTGCGCTGACGGCTCTTGCTCAAACTTCGTATGCAAGCGAGTTTCTGTTCGCCTTCTCGACCCTCACGACTTCGTGGGGTGTCTACTCGCATCGCCACGGCAAGGCTGGGCTCGAGACCGTGGTGTCACCGGCCGTCAACCTCGCAGCCGAGGTGTCGATGGAGCACGCAATTGCTGGCGACGGCACCGCGATTCCGTTTCATGTTGTGCGCCCGTTGCGCTCAGCTGGCGCCGCAAGTGCTGCAGGTGCCGGTGGCGAGCAGCCAGCGCCAGTGCTCATCTCTGCTTACGGCGCGGCGAACGTGCCGACCCTGCCCTCGTACCAGCCCGATCTTGCGGCGTTCGTGGCTTCGGGCGGCACGCTCGTACAGGCCTATCTGCGTGGCGGAGGCGAGTATGGCACCGAGTGGTACCTCGGCGCGCACCGCGAACGGCGCCACGTGCGTGACGACGACCTGGTGGCTGTCGCCGAGCACCTCATCGCAACGGGTCTCACCTCGCCAGCGCAACTCGCGCTCACGGGCGGCTCCGACGGCGGCCTCATGTGCGGCGTCGCGGTGACGAAACGCCCCGACCTCTGGCGCGCCGTGCTGCCACGGGCGCCCCTGCTCGACCTGATCGGCGGGCTTCGTGAGCCCTATCTCGATTTCGTCATTCGCAAGGCATGGGCAGACCCAGAGATTCCTGGCGAGGTGCTGCGCCTCGCGGCAAACTCTCCGTACGAACTGGTCGCGCCCGGCGAGTTTCCGCTGGTCTACGCACAGGCCGGGGCAACTGATCCGCGGTGTCCGCCGGCTCAGGCCCGCAAGTTCGTGGCGCGATTACAGGCAGCGCAGCGAGGATCGGCGCCGATCCTTTTGCACGTATTCGAAAACGCGGGCCACGGTGCGGGCACGATGCACGAGGTGATCATCGAGCAAGACACCGAATGGCTCGCCTGTCTCGTCGGGGCGCTGGGCCTCTAGCGGCAGTTGTTTGCTAAACGCGCGCCGTGGGGACTGCGCGCTGAGGCCTCACTCCCGAGACCGGAGGCCTCAGGCTTCCGGGCGAACCGCGAGCAGGCGCAGCTGCAGCATCGCTGCGAAGCGCGCGTCGGGGTCTGCCAGGTCGAGGTGCCCGACCTCTGAAACTCGCTTCAGGCGGTACCGAAAGGTGTTCTGGTGCACGAACATCGCTGCCGACGCGACGCCAACATCGCCGAGCGCATCGAGCCAGGCTCGAAGGGTGTCTACGAGCAGGCTTTGGTGCGTGCGATCGTACGCCATCAGGCGCGCCACGGCGCCAGACGGAATGTCTCGGCTCGGCACCTCGAGCTCGAGCAGCAGCGCCTCGGCGTGCACCTCGTCGAAGCGCGCGATCGCGCGGAGCGAGATACCCGCTCGAAGCACACTGAGCGCCCGGTCGGCGCCGGCCCGAGAATACCGCAGCTCGGTGACCCCACGGGCGATACGCCCGATGCCTACGAGCGGCTGCAGCGGCGAACGCACACGCGAGAGAAACTCGGTGGTAAGCCGCACTGCGCTCTCGTCGGCGTCGGAGTCGAGGGGAGCTTCGTGCTCGGGTTGCGCGATCTCGAGGGGCAACACCCCGTAGGCGACATCGTCGATCAAGCCCGAGAGTGCGCGAGGGTGAGCGAACGAGAGGTGCACGGCAAAGGCGTCGGCAATGCGCTTGCGTTCGGCTGCGATGTGCGCGTGAGCGAGTCGCTCGTTCGTCCGGTCGACGAGCGCGAGCGCGATGACGATCATTGGCTCGTCGCGCATCTCGAGTCGCCTAACGGCCTCTTGCGCTCCGCCGCCACCCTCGAGTGCGTGGCTGAGCAAGGTCGCGCGAAGACGACGCTCGACATCGGCGTCGGTGCGCTGCCAGACCATATGCATCGCGACGAGCCGGGACGACTCGACGAGGGCGAGGCTGTGCGCCGCGCTCAGCGGCTCGGGCGCGGCAACCCAGATCGTGCCGAGAATCTCGTCGCCCGCGCGAACCGCGATCGCGGTGCGGGCCTGTTCGTCGGGCTGGGCGCCAGCAGACTCGGGCAGCGCGGCGACGAAGACCGGCTGGCCGGTGCGGTAGATCTCTTGAAAGACCCCCTGCTCTTCGAGAAACCTGGTGTACTGCGCGGGTACCTGTTTGCCGAGGATCGTCTGGGCACGCGACGCGTCGATGCCGTCTTGCTTGCTCGAAAACGCGAGCAGGTGCGAGTGCCGATCTTCAATGGTGACGGGTGCCTCGAGCAGAGCGGCGATCGCGTTTGCAACCGCGAACAGATCGCCCGCGAGTATGCCGCCAAAGGTCACCGGCCTGGGATCGTCTGGCGCCCCCGGCGTCATCAGCGCCCGCAGCATGCCCGCGAGATGCGCCCACGCGGTGCCGGGTGTCATCGAGAGCAACACGACGTCTGCCTTCTCTGCCGCGTCGACGAGCTCTGCGTCTGCGGCGAAGGGCGCGCGCACGACGAGGCCGAGCGTGCCGATTTCGCCGAGCTGCTCAATGACTCGGCAAACCTCGTCGTTCTCGCGAAGGCCGACTCCGAGCACCAGCGCATGCTTGGGTGCCTCGGGCACATCGTGCGGGTCGTGAATCACGATCGCTTCGACGCTGCGCTGTGCGTGAACGGGGCCGCACACCACGTGCAGCAGGGTGGTGCCGAGCTCTTCGAGCACGCGGCCGAGCGTGGTCTGGGGTCGATGCGTCGTCATGGCAGAGGGCACGTGCTTGAGGCTAGCACGCGAGATTTACGCCTCGGCTCCGGTGATCCACTCGCGCTCGACCGTGACCTCATCGAGCACATCTGCGTTCGGCGTGACACCGATGCCGGCGCCGGTCGGCACTTCGAGATGGCCGTCGCGCAGCACAAAGGGATTAGTGAGATCTGTTGAGAAGTATCTGTCTGAGGCCGAGGTGTCACCCGGCATGGTGCAACCGGGCATCGCCGCGACAGCGAGGTTTGCCGCCCGGCCGATCCCGGTTTCAAGCATGCCACCGCACCACACCGGAACGTCGTGAGCGGCGCAGACATCGTGCACGCGGCGGGCCTCAAGGTAGCCGCCCACCCTGCCCGGCTTGATATTGATGATGCTGCAGGCGCCCATTTCGATGGCGGCCGCGGCGCCCCGCGCAGAGAGAATCGACTCGTCGAGGCAGATTGGTGTGGTGATCTTCTTTGCGAGGCGAGCATGCCCGAGCAGATCGTCAGCGGCGAAGGGCTGCTCAAGCAGCGACAGATCGAAGTCGTCGAGTTTCGCGAGGTGCCTCGAATCTGCCGGCTGGTAGCTGGCGTTCGCGTCGACCTGCAGCTCGATGTCGCCAAACCGTTCTCGCACCGCGCGCACCGGATCGAGATCCCAGCCAGGTTCGATCTTGAGCTTGATGCGTACGTAGCCGGCCTCGAGGTAACTAGCCACAGTGTCGAGAAGTTCGGGAATGGTGTCGGTGATGCCCACCGAGACTCCGCACGGGACCCGAGTCTTGGTCGCTCCGAGCGCGTGCGACAGTGAGACGCCCTGTGCCCGTAGATCGGCGTCGAGCACGGCGGCCTCGAGCGCCGACTTTGCGAGACGGTGCCCCTTGAAGCGTGCGAGCGCCGGTGCGAGGGCGTGCGCGTCGCGAATCTCTGCTCGCAGTAGCGCGGGCACGAGGTGGCGGCGCAGCACCTCTGCCGCGCCGTGCGTGTACTCAGACGAATAGCGCGGCTCTTCGCTTGCGCCGCACTCGCCCCAGCCCTCGCTCGTCGCGGTAACGGCGCGCACCAGCAGGGTCTCGCGCACGCTCTCAACACCGAACGAGGTGCGAAACGGGCTGACGAGCGGCATGCGAATGGTGCGAATCTCGATGGCTTCTAGCTTCATGGGGTTTTCTCCCTTTCGACGACATACCAGCCGTCTCGACTGAATCGGCTGACCCGTGCTCCCCCTGACATGAGCGTGCCGAGTGTTTCTCGCAGCGCAATGCGCCACTTTGCCGCGAGCGCAGGGTCGCTGAGGCGCATCGCTTCGATGTCTGCTGGAATACCAACAAGCACGGTGCTGCTGCGGGGCTCGTGTCGTATCGGCGCGCCATCCTGCGACGGCTCGAGTATGCGCTGGGCTTCGGCGTGCGCCGTCGAACCAAGCTCTGGCCGAGTCTTGGCTGCGGGAGAGGGGGCGCTCGCCTCGCACGCAGCGATCACCGCGGGGGAGCCGAGGTGCCAGCGAATGAGCATGCGATCCGTGTCGTCGGCTCGGTTAATGGCGTCATCCATCGGGCCATAGAAACTCGGCAGGTACTCGACGGCCGAGGCGGCCAGCTTGCCGATGTTGAAGTAGGCATTTCTTCTGATCAGCGGGTCGAATGTCCAGGTGATCGCTTCGGCCCCGTGTTGCATCGCCCAGGCGCGCTGGTGCAGCTTGAGCGCGAGGCCGACGTGGCGGCCGTGCATGCTCTGATCTACTCCCGCGATGTGACTGTGCAACGTGCGACGTGCGGGTGGCCCGAAAAAACCGAAGCAAGCGCCAACGAGCACGTCATCTTCGAACGCCCCGACCACGTAGCTCTCGGCCTTTGCCATTGCCCGCAGCATGTCTGCAGTCACAGGGGTGCCGGTCGGGCCGGTGCGCCAGATGCGTTCGTACAGGCGTTGAATTTGGTGCATCTCATCGATGTCATGCACCTCGCGAACGTGCACTCGAGAGGCATCGATCGCTCTCTGAGCAGTCGCCCATGCGGCGGTGAGATCCGTCGCGGCGCGCTCGTCGGGCTCGGCCTGAAACTCTGAAGCGCTAGCGTTCATGCGCTTTGACGATCTGCCAGGATGTCGGCGACCAGCGCGGCGAGCAGGCGGGTTCGTGCGGGCAGCTCGTCGACGATGACGTGCTCGCTGTCGGCGTGAGCGCCACCTCCGGTCGCTCCAAGGCCGTCGAGCGTCGGTGTGCCGACACCCGCGGTGAAGTTGCCGTCAGAGGCGCCACCGACCGCCAGCGCGGTGAGGGGAGGCAGACCGAGATCGTGTGCGATTCGGCTCGCCCGGTCGAACAGTTCGCGAGAGGCTTCGGCCTCGAGCGGGGGCCGGTTGATGCCGCCGAGTACTGTGACGGTCGCACCAGGCAGCCGCGCTTGCAGAGCGAGCATCTCGCGGTGCACGCGATCCTGCTCTGCGACGCTTCGGGCCCGCACATCGACCGAGAAGCTGCTTGAAGCCGGAACCGTGTTCGTAGTGGTGCCCGATTCGGCGCGAGTGGGGGTGACGGTGGTGCCCAGCTCGGGCAGTGCCAGGCTCGCGACGCGCTGCACCTGGTGTGAGAGTTCGAGCGTTGCGTTCACCCCGAGCTCAGGGTCGAGGCCCGCGTGAGAGGCTCGACCCTGCACGACGACCTCATATCGAGAGACGCCCTTGCGCTCGGTCTTGAGGGCTCCACCTGGGCCTGCGGCTTCGAGCACCAGAGCGGCCGAGCATTCGCGAGCCTCTTGCTCGATGAGATCGCGGGAGGTGAGCGAGCCCGGTTCTTCGTCGCCAGTGATGAGCAGCGTGACACCGTCGAGAGAGTCGAGCGCCGCCAGCGCGTGCAGCGCCATCACGATGCCGGCCTTCATGTCGAAGCACCCGGGGCCACGCAGCACGCCCTGCTCGACGACGCCGGGGTGCGTGTGCAATGTGCCGATGGGCCAGACGGTATCGTGATGCCCGACCAGCAGTACCCGCGGTGTGTGGCCGAAACGCCAGCGCAGGTGCGTGCAGCCGTCGATCACGATGCGCTCGGGCTCGGTGCCGAGAAGTTCGACCGCGAGCGTCGCGACTGTCTCTGCGCTGTGAGCGACTGCCTGCAGGTCATCGGAGGGCGACTCGCACTCGACCAGGCGCAAGGTATCTGCGACGAGGGCCATTTCGAGATAGGGGTCACTCAGCTCGTGGCAACTCCGTGCGCGCGCAGAGGAAATCTGATGTTTCGGCATGGCGAGTTCCTCCAGTGGTGACGCGTGGTCTCCATCTTGGTGAACCGATGCGTGAGCGGTTTCGTTGGATTCACCGAAAAATTCTCGTGGTCTTCATTGAATTCAATGATCGCTAATGGTTGCGCCACTCAAAGGTCAGCAAGCTGCATATGCAGAATGGGGTATGGTTTGCCCTCGTCGTCGAGCTCGCTTCTGCCGACCTGCTGAAAACCATGTGCCAGGTAGAAGCGGCGTGCTCCTGCGTTCTGCTCATTGACATCCACCCTGGCGACCCCGTGCAAGGCGATCGCTTCACCCAGCAGCGCTGACCCGATCCCTTTGCCTCGAAACGAATCGTGGACGAACAGCATCTCGAGATTGCCCGATGCCGCGCCGACAAAACCGACCGCCTCGCAGTCAACATCGGCAACGATCAGATCGACCGCCGGAAAGTATGCCGATGCGAGCATGCTTTGGATCTGTGCGAAGTCTTCGGGCGCGAGAAAGTCGTGAGTGGCAAGCACGGCGCTGCGACAGATCGCGACCAGTGCTGGGTACTCACTTGGTCCATGATCTGGACGAAGAGTGAAGTCTTGCGGGGTTGCGGGCATGCAGCCATGCTCCCACCTGAGATGTCTTTCGCAACGCGGTCACATCTCTTCAGGTAAAGGTTCTTCAGGTAACGGTAACGTCGAAGCCATGGAAGCCCAATCTTCTGAAGCCGGGTTCACACCTCGTGTTCCCGCGGCCGACGTCTACAGCCGCCGCGCCAGCGAATATGTCGAGTCAGTGGGCAAGATCGAGCATGCCGAGGCAGAGGATCGCGAGTACCTGCTCGCATGGGCGCGTGGCATTCGTGGCCCGGTGCTCGACGTGGGTTGCGGCCCCGGTCAGTGGACGGACTTCTTGCGCGAGCGCGATGTTGACATCGCGGGCCTCGACCCGTCGACCGCCTTTGTCGAGCATGCACGAACAAATTACCCGCTGAGCCGCTATCGACTGGGGCGGGCCGAGTCGCTCGGGGCTCCGGCCGAGAGCTTGGGCGGCGTGCTCGCTTGGTACTCGCTGATCCATACAGAGCCGAACGAGATCGATGCGGCCCTCGCCGAGTTTGCGCGTGCGGTGCGACCAGGTGGCGGCCTGTTGATCGGATTCTTCGCGGGCGAAAGGCTCGAGCCCTTCGACCACGCCATCACGACGGCCTTCTATTGGCCGGTCGAAGCGCTTGCTGAGCGCGTCGAGCGCGCGGGTTTCTGCGTCACCGAGACGCGGCTGCGTAAGCGAACCCGGCTAGAGGCCGCGCTCACCGCGACCCGAATTGCGTGAGGCGCGCCGGGTGCGCCGTTGCTGGCGGATTCCTCGCCCGACCGCTCACTCGGTTGCGACCCCCTCGCGAGTGGATAGGAAGCCCTCGATTGTGTAGCTTAACCACGGTAGATAAGCCATCCATTCGAGGGCTACCTATCCACTCGACGAAGGCACACACCACCGCGGTGGCAATGACCGCGGCCGACACCCTCGTATTCGGCTCGCTCGAGAGCGGTCTCGCGATGAATGAAGGCGCGACGCCGAATCACCCCTAGAGTTCGCGTGCGTAGTAAAAGGCAGAGCCACTCTTCTCTACGAGTTTCAGGCCCGCCTTTTCGAGCACGCGTTGCGATGGAAGGTTATCGGGTGCAGTATCTGCTTTGGCGTACCGAGCGCCGTTCGCTCGGGCGAACTCGAGGGCGGCACTAACTGCCTCCGTCGCATATCCCTTGCCGCGAGCAGACTCCACAAGGCCGTACCCGAATTCAACGCAACCGTGATCGTCGGGTGGGCCGAAGAAGCCGAGTCCGCCGATGGCTAAGCCGCTTCGGTCTTCTCGAATGAGGTACATCGAGAAGACCGAATCGGTTGCCTCTGACTGAGCAAGATGCTCTAGCGGCCCCAACTCATCGGCGAATGGGTATTCTGGATGCCACGCATCCCCGGCCTGCTCGTCGCGAACGAGGATTCGTCTGGCGAGCTCCGGGGTGATCTGTTCCAGCGTCAAACGCTCCGAGGTGAAATGCATCGATGCCAATTTTGGCATGATCGAGCAAGATGCAAACCTCAAGTGCCAGAGCTAGATCGCGTACCCCTCGACTGGCCCCTCGGTGTTCGGCTTCCACCCCAGCGCCGGCGCGACGTGCTCGGCGAAGGCCTGCAGCACGTGCAGGTTATAGTCGACGCCAATTTGGTTTGGAATAGTCAGCATGAGGGTGTCAGCAGCCATCACCGCCTCGTCGGCGAGCAGCTGCTTGATCAGGCGGTCTGGTGAGTCCGCGTAGGTCTTGCCGAACGTGCTCTTGAAACCGTCGATCATGCCGACCTGATCCATGTTCTCGCGCGAGCGCAGGCCAAAGTACAGCTCGTCTTGCTCGTTCACGATCGGAAACACGCTGCGGCTCACGCTGACGCGCGGGGTGCCCGTGTGGCCGGCCTGCTTGTACGCCTCGCGGTAGCGCTCGATCTGCTCGCGCTGCAGCACGTGAAACGGTTGCCCCGTCGCCTCGGTGAGCAGGGTTGAGCTCATGAGATTCAGCCCCTGGCGGCCGACCTGCTCGGCGCTTTCGCGCGATCCCGCGCCCCACCAAATTCGATCGCGCAGACCGGGCGACTGCGGTTCGATCGCGAGCCGCTGATTCGGGCCGACCATCTGCGGGTCGCCCTCGACGACCTTCTCACCATCGATCGCCTGCAAAAACAGCTCGAACTTGTCGCGGGCGATGTCACCGCCACGCGGATCCTCGGAGCCCGTGTACCCGAACGCCTCGTAGCCGCGCAGCGCCGTCTCGGGCGAGCCCCGGCTGATGCCGAGCGCGATGCGGCGGCTCGAGATGAGGTCGAGCGAGGCAGCCTCTTCGGCGAGGTAGAGCGGGTTTTCGTAGCGCATGTCGATGACGCCGGTGCCGACCTCGATGCGTTTCGTGCGGGCCGCCATTGCGGTAAGAAGTGGGATCGGCGACGCCGCCTGCTTCGCGAAGTGATGCACGCGCACATAGGCGCCGTTGACACCGATCTCGTCGGCCCCTTCGGCGAGCTCGATGGTCTGATTCAGCATGTCGCCGGCGGTGCGCACCGCGCTGCCGCGAACGTCGCCGTAGTGTCCGAAGGAAAGGAATCCGAATGCTCTCATGCCGGGTGCAACACGTATGCGTTTGCATTTATTCCCGGGTGTCGCGTGCCCCGGCTACATCCACTTCTTCCATTTGAAGACCGCATACAGCGAAGCCCCGAGCGCCACCATCGCGGCGACCGCGAGCGGGTACCCGAACGACCAGTGCAGCTCGGGCATTGCATCGAAGTTCATGCCGTAGATTGCGCCGATCAGAGTCGGCGCGAAGAGGATCGCGGCCCACCCCGAGATCTTCTTCATGTCTTCGTTCTGACGCTGTGCGACGAGCGTCGCGTTCACGTTCAGAATCTGCGCGAGCGAGTCGCGAAGCTCACTTACGCGGCTCGTGACCCTCGTGAGATGGTCGTCGACGTCTTGCAGATACGCCCGCAGCGGCTCGGGAATGCCGTGCCGCTCGAATCCGCCGCGCAGCGAGCTCAGCACGTCTTGCAGCGAGGTCGTGGCGTGCTGCAGGTCGATGACCTCTTGGCTCAGCCGATAGATGCGCTCCGTGACCGAGGAGTCGCCACCGAACACCTGGCGTTCGATCTGCTCACGGTCGATCGCGAGCCCGCGCAGCACGGGCTCGTAACCGTCGACGATCGCATCGAGCAGGCGATACAGCACCGCCTCGGGGCCGAGCTCGAGCAGGCGCCCATCATCGAGCAGCGTCGCATCGCCCCGCGCGACCGTGTCGCGCGAGTTCTCGGGCAGGCTGCTGCTGTCTTCGCCGTCGATCCAGAGACCATCTTTGCAAAGCACCGCGATCGCGTGCGGGCGCACGAGCACGTGAAACTCGGCGAAATCGACGTCTTCGGCCTCGTCGAGGTATCTGGCCGAGCGCACCACGAGAAAGAGCACGTCGCCATATCGCTCAAGCTTTGGCCGCTGCCCGCCATGCTGCAGATCCTCGACAAGCACTGGGTGCAGCTTCCATGCCTTCGCGAGGCTGTCGATCTCGGCATCGCTGGGTTTCGGAAAGATGCTCAATGCCATGCGACCCGGTGCGGCCTCGGCAAACTCGAGCGACTCGGCCGAGCTGACATCTCGCGGAGCAGGGGTCAGCTGCCCGTTCACCATGTAACGAGTGCGAGGCGCGCTTGACTGATCGGGCGCAGGCCCGTCGGCGATCCTCTGCCGAAACAAACCGGAGAGGCGCGACGAGGGGTTCGGGTGCGGGCGCTGTGACACGATGACCTCCAGGCGGTGGCGTGCAATTCGTTCAGCGTAGCGCGCAAACGAGGGCATGTGTGCGCAGGCCGTACCTAGGCCACCCGCGCAAGGTGGTACCGAGGCACGATGTGTGCGGTACCAGCGGCCGATGCCGCGCGAGCGCCGAGAATCTAGCGTGAAAGCATGCACGCAAACTCGCATGACGAACATGCCACCCAGACCGTCGCCCACGTCGAACACCTCGGCCGTCACTACGGCGAGGGCGCGCACCGCGTGACCGCGCTCAGCGACGTCTCGATCGGGCTGCGGCGGGGCGAGTTCACCGCGATCATGGGCCCCTCAGGCTCGGGCAAATCGACCCTCATGCACGTGATGGCCGGCCTCGACAGTCCGAGCGAGGGTCGTGTGTGGCTCGGCAGCGACGAGATTACGAAGCTCGGCGATGCGGCACTTACGAAGCTTCGCAGAACGAGGATCGGCTTCGTCTTTCAAGCCTTCAATCTGGTGCCGACACTCGACGTGATCGGTAATCTGCGCCTGCCATTCGAGCTTGACGGCAGGGGCGTCAGCCGCGACGACCAGGCGTGCATCGACGCGCTGATCCTCGCCCTCGGGCTCGAGGGGAGGCAACGACACCGCCCGCACGAGCTTTCGGGCGGGCAGCAGCAACGCGTCGCGATCGCGCGTGCCCTCGCCACCAGGCCCGACGTCATCTTCGCCGACGAGCCAACCGGCGCGCTCGACTCGCGCACCGGCCGCGAGGTGCTCGGCCTGCTGCGCGCGGCGGTCGATGACTCAGGTCAGAGCATCGCGATGGTGACGCACGACCCGATCGCCGCGAGCCATGCCGACCGCATTCTCTTTCTCGCTGACGGCCGCATCGTTGCCGATCGTGGGGCGATGAGTGCCGCGCAGATCTCAGAGACGATGCTGCATCTCGAGGGTGCCGAAGGGGTGCGCGCATGAGCGGCGGGGAGGGCAAGGTCGCGGGTCGCATGTCGGGCAACGTGCGCGAGCACGCTGCAACCGTCGTCGTCGCCGCACTGAGCTCGTTCTTCGCGAGCACGCTGATCCTCGGGGTAGACGTGATGGTCGCGGCGATGGATCCGCGGCTCATCGCAGAATCGGGCACCTTCAAGGTGGTGCTCATGATGGTCGCGCTCATCTTCATCTTGATCGCGCTCTACGTCGGATCGATCGTCACCGCGAACACCTTCTCGACCATCATCGCCGGGCGCACCCGAACAATCGCGCTCTACCGGCTCGTCGGCGCCACGTCGAACCGCGTGCGCGCCCGAGTCGCGGGCGAGGGGCTCGTGATGGGCGCGGTCGGTGCGGTGATCGGTTTTGTGCTCGCCGAGTTGGTGATCGTCGCGCTCGTGACCTTCGGACCCGGCCTCGGCTGGCTCCCAGAACGCGCCGGATACCCGGTCTTCAGCCCGCTCGCGCTCGCCGCCGTCGTGATCGTCGCGCTGACCACCTGGGTCGCTGCGTGGTCTGGTTCGCGGCGCGTCGGCAAGGTGTCGCCGATCGAGGCGACCGGGGCATCGGTCGAGCTTCGCGCCGAAGACGCGAGAAACCGCAGCGGACGCACGGTGTGGGCGCTCGTGCTCATGATCGGAGGCCTTGCGCTCATCGCGCTCGGCGTGATCGCCGGGCTCGTGACCCCGCTCGCGCTGCTCGTGTCATTCATCGGTGGGCTGCTTTCGTTCACCGGCATCGCGCTCGGTGCACATGTGGTGATGCCCCCGCTGCTGCGCCTCGCCGGGCGCGCGCTCGGTCGCGGCCCGACCGGTCGCCTCGCCGCGGCAAATGCCGTGCGGTTTCCTGAGCGCAGCGCCCGCGCCACGATCGGCCTCGTGATTGGGGTGACGCTCGTGACCATGTTCGCGGTGGCGCTCGCGAGCTACGAGCAGATGACGCTCGTCGCGTTCGCGCAAGACCCCGAAATGCAGGCGCAGCTCTCAGAGACGCTCACCATCACCACCGGCGTGTTCACGGGGCTCGTCGGCTTCTTTGCGGTGATCGCCGCCGTCGGAATGGTGAACACGCTCTCGCTCGGCGTGCTGCAGCGCACCCGAGAACTCGGGCTGCTGCGCGCGCTCGGGTTTACGGGCCGTCAGGTGCGCGCCATGGTCATGGCCGAGAGCGTGCAGATGACGCTCGCGGCGCTCGGCTTCGGGCTGGTGCTCGGCACCTTTTACGGCTGGGTTGCGGCGCAGTCGCTCGTGGGATCGCAGGTGGGTCTCATGCCGCCGACGCTGCCCTGGCTCGTGCTCGCGGGGGTCGTGCTCTTTGGCGCTGCGCTGGCGCTCGGAGCCGCGATCGCCCCCGCGCGGCGTGCGATCCGGGTGTCGCCGGTGGCCGCGCTCGCCATCGACTGAGGCGAGCGCCCGCTGCCGAGACTAGGCTTGACGGCATGACTGTTGTGATCTCCCCAGACTTCAATCCGGTGCCGTCGCTCGAGCACACCACTAACGTCGTTCTCGGCTCAGCTGCCGACCTCGATGCTGCGTCTGCTCGGGCCTGCTTTCTCTCGGTTGAGGGCGACCTGCCCTCGTGCGAGTGCGTTTCGGGCCTGACCCGAGACGAGCTCGCCACGGCGGGGTTCACCGGCAAGAGCGGCCAGACGCTGCGCAAGCCGGGCGAAACGCTCGTGGTCTTCGTCGGAGCCGGCAACGAACCGTTCACCGCAGCAACCCTGCGTGACGCGGTCGCGAACTTCACCCGCGCGGCATCCGAGGCAGCGACCCTCGCGATCGACCTCGAGGGTGTCATCGCCGCTGGTCTCAGCGCGCGTGAGGCGGCGCTCGCCGCAACCGAGGGCGCGATCCTCGCCCGCTACCGTTTCGAACCCCTCAAGAGCGAAGCAAAGAACGTGCAGCTCGAAACGCTGACTCTCTCTGTCGCCGAAAGCGACCGCGCCGCGGCGCGAGAGGGAGTCGATCGTGGCCTCGTGCTTGCGCGCATCGCGGGCCTTGCGCGTGACCTCGGCAATGCGCCGGGTCGTCACCTGAACGCCGTGAACCTCGCCGACCTCGCGGTCAAGCTGGGTGGCGAAACCGGCCTCGAGGTCGAGGTGTTCGACCGCGAGGCGATCATGCAGCTCGGTCTCGGCGGCCTGCTCGGCGTCAACGCAGGCAGCGCCGAAGAGCCGCGCATGGTGAAGCTGCGCTACACCCCCGAGGGCGCGACAGAGGCGACCCCGCACCTTGCGCTCGTCGGCAAGGGCATCATGTTCGATTCAGGCGGAATCAGCCTGAAGCCGACCCACGCCATGGGCAGCATGAAGATGGACATGATGGGCGCGGGCGCCGTGCTCGCCTCGATGACCGCACTGCGCGAGCTCGGCGCGACCAGCATCGTTACGGGGTGGATGATGTGCACCGACAACATGCTGTCTGGCAACGCGACGAAGGTGGGCGATGTGCTCACCATTCGCGGCGGCAAGACCGTCGAGGTGAAGAACACCGACGCTGAGGGGCGCCTCGTGCTGGCCGACGGCCTCGTGCTCGCCACCGAGGAGTCGCACCGCCCCGACGCGATCGTCGATATCGCGACGCTCACCGGCAACGCCATGGCGGCGCTCGGTCTCGGCACCGCGGCGGCGCTCGCCAACAACGATGAGATCGCCGCGCAGCTCGACGCAGCGGCTGAGGTCACCGACGAGCGCGTATGGCGCCTGCCCCTCGATCACCGCTACCGCGAGCAGCTGAAGTCGAGCATCGCCGACCTGTCGAACGTCGGCGGCTCGTTCGCCGGTGCGATCACCGCAGCGCTGTTCTTGAACGAGTTCGTCGACGATGTGCCGTGGGGCCACGTCGACATCGCCGCGACGATGGAGGTCGAGCGCGACGACGTGTGGCGTTCGACCGGCTCGACCGGGTTCGGCGCGCGCCTGCTCGCCGAGTTCGCGGTGGCGTTCGAGGCCCCGAAGAAGGACTAAGCGCTCACCAGGGTCTCAACGCCCCGAAGAGGATCCCTGCCGACGAGTCTCGGCGGGGATCCTCTTTTTGCGTGCTTTGATTGGTGCATGGCCGCTTCGCTTCCCTCCCAGCTCACAGCCCAGTTCACAGCCCAGCTCGCTGCTCGCGACGAGTACATCGCCGGGTTCGCCGCTTTCGTCGCGGCCTCGCCGACGTCGTATCACGCGGCTCACGCGGCCGCCGAACTGCTGCTCGCTGCGGGCTTCACCGAACTCGATGAGGCTGAGGCCTGGCCGGTGCTCGAAGCAGGCACGGGCGCGTTCACCCGCCGCGACGGCGCGATCATCGCGTGGCGGGCTGGCGCATCGGTGACCGCGAGCAGCCCAGTGAGGGTGCTCGGTTGCCACACTGACTCGCCCGGTCTCGTGTTGAAGCCGAAGCCGGATTTCAGTGCGCAGGGCTGGGCTCAGGTTGGCGTTGAGGTGTATGGCGGGCCGCTGCTGACGACCTGGTTCGACCGTGATCTTGCGATTGCCGGGCGGCTCGTGACTGCCGACGGTCGGGAGCACCTCGTGCGCACCGAGGCGGTTGCGCGGGTACCGATGCTCGCGATTCACCTCGATCGCGATTCGGGCAACGGCATGACGTTGGATCGGCAGCGCCACATGCAGCCGGTCATCGGAGTGGGCAGCGTCTCGGTGGGGCAGCTGCTCGCGGATGCGGCGGGAGTCGAGGCGTCAGAGATCGCGGGCGCCGACGTTCGGCTTGTCGATACGCAGGCACCTGCCCTGCTCGGGGCTCACGGAGAGCTTCTGGCCTCGCCGCGCCTCGACAACCTGAGTTCGGTCTACGCGGGGCTGGTTGCGCTGATCTCAGCCGCCTCTGCGGGTGCCTCTGCTGCCTCTGGCGCTGCTGCGGGTGATGCCGTCGCCGATGACGCCATCGCGATGCTCGCGGCCTTCGATCACGAAGAGCTGGGCTCCGAGACCCGTTCGGGCGCGTGCGGGCCACTGCTCGAAGATGTGCTCGTGCGTTTGCGCGCAGGGCTCGGGGCGAGCAGCGAAGAAGCGGCTCGCGCGATGGCGTCGTCGTGGTGCCTGTCGGCAGACGCCGGCCATTCGGTGCATCCGAACTACGCTGAGAAGCACGACCCCAACGTGCACCCGCTCGCGGGCGACGGGCCCATGCTGAAGGTGAACGCGAACCAGCGCTACGCGACCGATGCGCACGGTGAGGCGCTCTGGCAGCGCCTCTGCGAGCACGCAGGGGTGCCCTCGCAGGTGTTCGTGTCGAACAACTCGGTGCCGTGCGGTTCGACCATCGGGCCGCTCACGGCGACGCGCCTCGGCATGCGCACCCTCGACGCTGGCGTGCCCCTGCTCTCGATGCACTCGGTGCGCGAGTTGGTGCACGTCGACGATCTGCACGGGCTTGCGCGCGTGGCGAACAGCTTCTTCACTGGGGTCTGATTTCTGTGATGCGCTCACATCTGCGATTGGCTAGGATCGATGCATGAGCGGTGTGCAGCAGTCGGGCGATGTGACGCTGTCGACGCGTGCAATGGTTCCCTCGGTCCAGCGCGTCGGCAATCGTGAGATCGAAGTTACGTTTTTGGGTAATAACACGAAGGGGCAGCCCACCTGGGTGCTCTGGAACCCGCTTGAGCCGTATCTGATCGGCATGCTGGTGCAGGGCAAGCTCGGCTTCAACTTCGAGCAGCGCACCGGCCAGGGCGTCATGCTGCACGAGAACATCTCGCTGCAGCGCGTACAGCGCGCCCTCGGCGGCTTCTGAGCGCCCGTCGCTCGTCGGGTCTATCGTTCGCCGTGGCGGGCGGGGTCATTCGTCGACCCGTTCGTTCGTCGAGCTTGTCGAGACGAGCGAAGCCAACACGCCCATAAATTCATCTGCCCAATTTTCCAGGCAAGATTCTGCGTCCGGTTCGTCGAAATTTCCGCTCCCTACGAGGATCGCGACGCGCCGAAGCGGGCCATCTAACTTGGCGTAATTACGCCGATCTTCGCTGATTAGAAAACTAATTTGCGCGTCGATTTGCATCACCCGGCGCATTCACCGTAAGCTTAACTCTCGGTAGCCCACGGCGCGAAAGTGCCAACGGCCCCATCGTTTAGTGGCCTAGGACACCGCCCTTTCACGGCGGCAGCACGGGTTCGAATCCCGTTGGGGTCACCAAGCTACCGAAAGTAATTGAATAGAACATGGCCCTGTGGCGCAGTTGGTTAGCGCGCCGCCCTGTCACGGCGGAGGTCGCGGGTTCAAGTCCCGTCAGGGTCGCCAAGATGAAGAACCCTTCCTCGGAAGGGTTTCTTCATCTCCGGTGGCTGTCTTGTTCAAAGCAGATCACCTGGCTCTGTAGCTCAGTTGGTAGAGCGTTCGACTGAAAATCGAAAGGTCACCGGATCGATGCCGGTCGGAGCCACGTAGCGGAGATTACACCGCTGCTGAACCCTCAAGAGGCTTCTACTCTTGGGGGTTCTTTTGTTTGTGTGACCTGGTGTTTTGTCTTCTCTGGCCAGAATCTCTGGTCGGCGCGGAGGTCGCGTTCAAAACGCGGGCTGAAGTCTTTCAGTCAGCAACCCCGCATAAACCCCGCACATTCAAATCAGGCCCTTGAGCTGCTGGCCCATAACTTTCGCTGCTTTCGTCGCGCCCTTCACCGTGTTCATGTAGACATCCTGCGTCATTGAGGGATTCTCGTGTCCGAGATAGTCGGCGATCTCGGTAGCCGAAAGTCCGGCCTTGTCGAGGATCGTCGCTGCAGTCTTTCGGAAAGAGTGAGTGGAGAGCTCTGGGTAGCCAAGCGCATCGCGCCGGTCACGGATCTCGCGCTGCGTGTTCGATGGATCGCGCGGCCGCATCAAAGGTGTCGGGAACAAGAGTGTGGTGAACTCGCTCAGGCGCTCGTGACGGCGCTTTAGAAGCGCGATCGTGGCCTTGGGTAGGGGAGTGGTCCGCTGAGACTTATCTGTCTTCGCAAACGGCTGTCTGACGATGCCCTTGCCCTTCACTCGCACGTTGATCGCTTCAACGGTCGCGGTGCCAGCCTTCCAATCGATCGATGAGGCATCAAGCGCACAGGTTTCAGCGACTCGCCAACCTGAAGCCAGCATGAAGTCAATGAGCTCCACGGTGTCCTTTTCCGTGAGGTATTCGTCGGCCCGAACATTCTCGAGGAATGCCGGCAGTTCGGCGATCGGGATCGCGCTGCTGCCCTTCTTGGTGCGATTCGAGATCCGTTCAAGCTCTCGCACCGGGTTGTGCGTGATCGCACCGTTGCGCACGGCGATACCCAGCATGCCGCTCAGAGCCGACCGGCAGTTCTTCGCAGCACCCGGACCGTTCTCCTTCTCAATCGTCGTAAGGAACCGCTGCAGCCGCTCAGGCTTTGCTTCGGCGACGGTGAGGTCTCCAATGCGCTTCGTGATGTGCGCGTTGACCGCGTACCCGTAAGTCTCGAGGGTGCCCTCGCTACGCCCTAGATCGCGTTTAGAGGCGAGAAACAGTTGCCCGAGCGACCTCAGGGTCGTCGTTGGCTTCAGTTCGCCGCCACGGTCGGCCTCGATGGTCGTGAGTGCCTGCTTCAGGGCCTGCGTGGCTTTCGACTCTGACACTCCGAAGCGTTCGACCTGCCGGGATTTGCCGTCTTGGAATCGGTAGCGGGTGCGGGCGCGAACTTTTCCGGGTGAGATCTCATCGAGCTTGATCACGCCATAGGTGCCGATCGGATTACGCGGGCGAGCCATCGTCGGCACCTATTACATCCAGAAAATTTTTCTCGCGGGCGGCACGCACCCAATTTGAGGCTGTCCTGAGGCTCACTTCAAACAGATCGGCAAGCTCTTGAGTGGGCTTACTGCCGATGGCTGAACTCATCTCATGCAAAAGTGCGACCCACTCAAGCTTGTCATTCGTCAAGCGCTCTTGCTTGAGTTGATGCTTGAGGTTGGTGAAAGTTTCCATCACGTCCCGAAAGTCACCTTGAGCGACGGTGCTCCTGACTGTTCCGAACCCGGCTAAGACATGTCGCTGTGCTTTCTCGGCTGCATCGCCAACCGGAATCTGGCGCAAGAGGTGGCTGGTGATCGGTGGCCCGTTTTGCCTCCTGTCCAAGGTGAGCTCTTTCACTTCATAGGCAAGGAGAAGCTTGTTCCATTCGCAAGTGAGCTTGACCTGAGCCGGAAACTCGTTGTCGTCATCGTCTTTGAATTCTGCGAAGAAGTGGGGCGGTCCAAAGATTCGGCGCGAGAGCCGTGCATCTCCGGTGTCAGTTGCGTGGTTAAGCGAGAAACCCGTAATTAGAGGCATGTGGTCATCGTATCTGAAGTGGTGCCCAGTGTTGCGTGGCTGTGACACGCCGAAGAAATACGCAGTCTTGACATGAATACGTAAGTTAGAGATGCTTAGTTGTGACAGAGGTACGCACAGGAATTGAGGAGCTCATGTCAACCAGCAACTTGGAACAGCGCCCGATCGCGCTGGTAGATGCATCTGGCCTAGCGGCCCAGCTCGGCATCAGTGTCAGCAGTATTTATCGCCGCCGCTCGCTTGGCGAACCGCTCCCGCCGGCTCTAAAGATTGGCGGCTCGGTGCGGTGGCGTCAGAGTGACGTGGACGAGTGGCTCGAGCAGCAGTTAGAAGTCGCCTAATGCCGAGGAGCGAGATCAACACCTTACCCACCATCGAAAGGAACACCATGACCCACCCATCACAGAGAATCAGCCACGAGAACCGTGGCCACTTGCTCTCGGATCTGCGCAACGTTACGACAGCGCTTCAAGAGGCAATCGTCCACGGTATTTCGGTTGGCGCACCTAGCGAGAAGGAGCTCGCTGAACTCGTGTGGTTCGCAGGCCGAGTGCGCAGCGAAGCGATTGCCGCGCTCGCACAAAAGCTCTGCATGGACGATCAGGACATTCGCGAAGTGCTTGCGGATCCACCGTTCGCGGACCCCGACGAGCATCCCGAATTAGCTGCGCGATTGAACTCGCTCGTCGACGGACTCGTGGAGGTCCTCTAATGCCCGGCAACTACGAAAAAACCCTCAACGCGGAACAGTTTGGCGACAGCCGCGAAGAGGGTAAGCAGTTCGATTCCAACGTTCAAGAAGGAGAACAAACTATGACAAGCTTACCGCGCATTCCTGCGCATTTCGATACCACGATTCGCGTCGCTGGCCTCACCGTCGCACCCGGAGTCATGACAGGCGGCACCACGCCCGACGAGAGCGTCGTCACGCTCACGACCCGCGACGAACTCTTGTCGTTCACCCCCGCCGAAGCGTGCGCCCTTGCTGCCGCCGTCAGCGCCGTGGCTGTGCACCTGCTCGAGCAGGCCGACACCGAGCAGGAGGCGGCATAACCATGAGCATCCCACACCCCTCAGACAATTTCGATGCACTCTTCACGCTGCTCGTTGGCCGCACCCGTGTTTGGGTGCAACCCGCGAGCCGACCAAACGGTGAATCGGTCATTGAGCTCACCGATGATCTCGACTCGAATCTGCTCATGAAGCCGACCGAGGCGCTGGCAGTGGCCGCTGCACTGCAGTCCGTCGCAACGCATGTGCTCGAAGAAGAGTCACGTTTCATCCGCCGCAGCACCGAACCCGGTGCACCAGCATTCGAGGAGGGAATCTAATGCGCGCCGCAGTCATTACGCCCGAGCTGGTGCAGCGCAACCTACAGCGCATCGTCAAAGAGTCGTCGATGCGCACGGAGGCTATTGCGGTCGTTGCGCAGGTTCCTCACCCAACGCTGGTCAGAAAGCTTGCCCAAAGTGATTGCGCGTTTTCAGTGCGAGAAGTCGCGAGCATCACCATGGCTCTCGGCTACAGGATAGAGGTTGTTTTCGAGGAGCAGCCGGACATGCGCCCCTGCCCGAACGAGTCATGCGTCGAGGCTGAACATGAATGGGCGAACAGCGCTCAGTTCAACCCGTGCCGTTTGCAAGCGATCGAGAGTGACGGTTCCGTCGTTCACGGGCACTTACTCGAAGCAGGGTGGGTTGCCTGGGCTGATGCTGATGACCTCGCAGACGGGCATGAGGGCATCAAGCAGGCGAAAGCTCTGGCAGAGGCCTTCGAGACAATGCAGGCGGCGTGCGATCAGCTCAACGAGAGGGGCGGTAATGGCGATCGCAGTGCTTGACGGAGTCGCCCCACGTTCACGCGCGAACGACCCGGTCACGAGCGTCGACGCTGGCCGTGCAGCCGACCTCAGCCGCTCCCAATCCGTCGTTCTCGCAGCAATGCGGGCACGCGGTGCCGGCTGCACCCAGGCAGAGATCGAAGGCATGCTGCCCGGGCTCAGCCCCTCCCGCGCACGATCAGCGGTCAGTGAGCTTGCCGAGCGAGGACTCGTCGTCGCGACCGGAGAAACACGAACAACAAAGTACGGGCGGCAAGCCCGCGTATTCGAGGCGGTAACCCAATGAACAACCACCCCAGCTACATCGAGATCGACGGACTCCGCATTGAGGCCAAAGCCAGCACTGTCCTTACCTATGTGCTTGCTGTGAAGAACGCGCTCAACGAGATTGAGAGCGGCGACAGGCAGCGCATCTGGTTGTCGACGGACGGCTTCTACAACACTGCCACCCCAGAGCAGCCAGAAGCACGCCTGAGAAGCATGCAAGGTGTCTATCTGCACGCTCAGAGCAACGTGAGGTACGAGGTCGTCGAGGACGAACACTCTGCCCCATCGTTCGACGACGGGACACTCGGAAACGCAGGGCAGAAGTTTCTCGACAAGTACGCGCCCCTAAGCCCGGATTCACCGATGCAGATTCGAGGCTGGTGATTTCTCGGGTGCAGTGACGTCGGCGCTCTCTGGGCACGTTGGAACCTCAGGCCCCTGATGTCCTGTCCGTTCCACTGATAAAAGTTGTC